>Ga0065721_10048665_pt1 | contig 265909 bp, 207 predicted proteins | sample Mesricmetagenome_FD_59108 | JGI IMG/M metagenome (GOLD analysis project Ga0065721, IMG submission 59108) | Mesophilic microbial community from rice straw/compost enrichment Sample: eDNA_1 v2 (version 2) | ecosystem: Engineered > Solid waste > Grass > Composting > Bioreactor | place: USA...
GCACGGGGGCGCGTGGCGAGCAATACCTTGACGGCTTTGACCGCAGCCATACCCTCGCCGCACCGGAATTGCTTGACCCTCCCACCCACAAATTCTGCTATAGAGCCGAACATATGAAATCTCGAGCTGTCACCAAAGCCAGTCCGCGGCAAAGCAGCATGACCAGCCGCCGGAAAAGAAGCAGCCTGCCGGCAGTCAGCCGCAAAATCACCGCACGCGTTTCGTCCGGAGGGTCTCAGTCCCAAACACCAGCCCGGCGAAGAAGAGTCGGCGAGGCGGCGGGCAGGGGAAATTGAGAACCCTGCCAGGACGAAGAGCCCGCCCCGCGGCACGTTAGACGGGACTCAAAAGAACGGTGTAAGATCGAACGGCAACTCGAAACTGGTGAGTAGCAGATGAACGCCCCGGTGGACGAACGGGAGAACGACAAGGAGGACGAGTGGCCAATGGAGATTCCAAATCGGATGCGCCAAAAGGAACACAATCCCACAAGATCCGCCGCGCCTTGGCGTTTGCGGCGCCATTTCGGCAGGCAGTCTATATCATCATCGCGATCACGCTCGTACTCGCGGCGATCAACGCGGCCGAACCGCTGATTCTAAAGTACATCTTCGACAATCTTATCCCTCACGGCCCGAATCGCTTGTTGCTGAAAGCTTTTGTTCTCCTGATTGCGGTCGGCATATTCCGTGAAATCGCAACCGCCTTTTCCAACTGGCTGACCTGGCGCACGCGCCTGCACATCCATTATTCGTTGTTGGAAAACACCGTCGAGCGGCTGCACAGGATGCCTTTGAGTTTTCACCGGACGGAAGGTGTCGGCGCCATTATGACCAAATTGGATCGGAGCATTCAGGGGTTCATAACCGGTATCGGCCAGATACTTTTCAACGTGTTTCCAGCTATTCTTTATCTGTGCATTTCAATCATAGTCATGCTGCGTCTCAACTGGAAACTCGCGGTCATTGTCATGTGCTTCCTCCCTGTGCCTGCGATAATCGCGGCTTTCTCCGGCCCGGAACAAACCCGCCGGGAACGCAGTCTCCTGGACCAATGGTCGAAAATTTACTCGCGTTTCAACGAGGTTCTCTCGGGCATTGTCACAGTCCGAAGTTTTTCCATGGAGGATTCCGAAAAGAAGCGGTTCCTGAGCGCCGTCAAGACTGCCAACCAGACCGTCGTCCGCGGTGTGGGCATTGATACCGGGTTGGCCGCGGCAACGAACCTCACTGTCACCGCCGCCAGAATAGCCGCCATTGCCATGGGAGGAATGCTCATCATTCAGGGCCATATCACAGTCGGAACGCTGATAGCATTTCTCGGATACGTCGGTGGACTGTTTGGCCCGGTGCAGGGGCTCACCGGCATCTATCAGACTCTGCAGCGCACTTACGTGTCGCTCGATGAAATCTTTTCCATCCTGGACGTGCAGGATCATCTGGGTGACGCGCCCAATGCCCGTGAACTGACGCACGTGTCGGGTGAAGTGAAGTTCGAAAACGTCAAGTTTCGATACGAACAACGCGGCCGTCCGATTCTCGACGGCATTGATATTGAGGTGAGGCCCGGTCAGATGCTGGCCATCGTGGGCCCGAGCGGTTCCGGTAAAACAACGCTGATGGCGCTGTTAATGCGTTTTTATGATCCTCTGGAAGGTTCGGTCCGACTGGATGGTCACGACCTGCGGACTTTGAAGCAGGGTTTTCTGCGACGCAACATCGGCACGGTTCTGCAGGATCCTCTGCTTTTTAACGACACGATCCGAAACAACATTGCGTATGGCCGGCCCGACGCAACCCTGGAGCAGGTTAAAAGCGCTGCAAGAGCCGCAAACGCGGAACAATTCATTGTTCGATTGCCGCAAGGTTTCGAAACCATGGTCGGCGATCGAGGCAGTCTGCTTTCAGCCGGCGAACGTCAGCGCCTCGCGATTGCCCGGGCTCTGCTCAAGGATCCACCCATACTCGTGCTCGATGAGGCCACTTCGTCGCTCGATTCCGAATCAGAGGCGCTCGTTCAGGAAGCATTGGATCTCTTAATGAAAGGTCGAACCACTTTTGTGATTGCCCATCGGCTCGCAACGGTTGTTCACGCCGATCGCATCATTGTTCTAAAAGAAGGCCGCATCGCTGAAAGCGGCACACATGAGGAGTTGATGGAGAGAGAAGGATATTATTTCTCGCTGGTCCTGACACAAACGCGCGGATTGATCCAAAATGAAGGCGAGGAAACGATTCAAGCCGGGGGATGACCGCAGGGCACGTCCGTTCGTTCCCGATGAGTCGGCTTTCTGATGACGCCTTTCCGCGGCGCAGAGCTCCCTTTGGAGGAACTCACAGACCGCACAGACCGAGAATGAGATGCTCGGTCCCGGTGAAATTATGTCTCAGTCGCGCCGAATGCTTTTTCGCAAAGCCGAATACCGTCCGCGCTCGTGGCGTAAAATCCTGGAGCGGGTCATCAAAATGGATGCCGCGCGATTCAAACGGAATCACGCTCCAAGCGTCGGAGTCGATCTGCGGAATCCTTCCGGCCTTCCGTAAAGCGGCGATCACTTCTGAAAACGGAATGTCTGATAATACTTTCTTTTTGCCTCCGATCTTTTTCGAAAGCCCGAGATCTTTCCAGCGTTGCCGTGCTCCCGCTTCAAGCACCCGATAGCATTGTTCTGACGCAAGGGATGCCAACGGGAGAAAATACAATCCGTAGATCATCGATCCCCGTGCCACTTCAAAAAGGAAGGCGATCTCCTTGGGAACGCTTGGGATGAGTTGTGGCTTCCAGCACGCCTGCGCCCACTGTTCGCCGCGCATCTTTGAGGGATAAGCAGGGTGGTGATCCTGTTCCAGATGATTCGACCATGTGACACGTTTGAACCCGTATTGAATGGTGGCAGGACCATCTTCCAGCGGCAAATGTGACTGTTTTCTCATGGCTTCCACCTTTTGATTTTGAGAATTTCCCCAAGCCGGATGGCATAATACGCCTTTTTGCCCTTCCCGTATCGACGTAAACCGCGGAATTCAACCAACATCTCTGGGGCATTCGTGGCGTAACCATTACGAAACTGGATCACATCGTAATCACGATCTTCGAGTCGCTTCTTCCAGTAGGGCGTTTGATCGCGGTACTCGATTCGCTTCTTCTTCGCGGCGATGGCTGCAAAGAACTCGCGATGCAGGTTCAGATGCAATAAACGTTTCACAATTCTCATTCAGAGTAGGGCAAGCTTCCGTTTGTCCACCTTCTGAGGCTTCGGTGTCTCGAGCATACGACCAGGATCAATCTGAACTCACTTTTGCCCACGAATCACTAGTCGCTACATCGTCGTGGGTGAGGGATTTCCGAGTCCATTTCGTGGAAAAAGAGGTTCCATCTGAGAAGAAAAGCCAGAGTTCGTAATCAAAATTCCAAACATCCCTTCCATTAGGTGCAATCCGAAGGTCAATCGAGCCATCGGCAATTTCCTCTTTTATCAGCGCGTTCTTAATGTCCAAAGAGACCAAATAGCTCGACTTCTTGCACCAATGGCCGACGACATCATGCCTTTCGGAAAGAACTGTTCCGGCACGATCCTGCACCCGCACAGTCAACTTCGTGTCATGGTCCTTATCTCCGTCGGTCGTATGGAAGATGACCGATGCAGCCATGAGGAGAGCATCCTTGAAGAAAGGGCCTTGGGTTACGTTTATGCCTGAATATGAAACGTTCATTGTGGATTTCGGTTCTCCAGCCAGTTCTTGACCCGCTGAACGCAGGTGGGCATTTCGTCGCGCAACTGGTAAACCCAGAATCGCATCACGTCCCACCCAAGTTCAATCAGCCTCATGTTGCGAAGTTGATCGCGCCGGAGCAGTTCTCCGTTCCAATCCCGGTGATAACGCTCGCCATCGACTTCGATGTTCAATTTTCTGCCATCGGTGAACAGCGCAAAATCCAAGAGAAACTTCTCCTCGGCGTATTGGGGAATTGGGCGTAGGCCAGCATTCCAGAGTTGCTGGTAGAACAAGCGTTCCCAATCGGATACCAACTCCGGCTTTGCGACTGCTGGGAATTCCGGTCCAGATGACGCGTTTGCGCGTTGCTCGGCGTGGCGGCCTGCCCTCAGTCCATCCACATATTCTGCGAAGTGCGCAAGATAGTTGACACCCGACGCTTTTGCGGCTGTCGTGTCGCCCACAACGACCAATGAGGCTCGGGCGCGAGTGATTGCAACATTGAACAGATTGCCGGTCTTCTTCAGAAATCCCAAAGCGCCTTGAGAAATATCCTTCGATACGACCGGCGAGAAAATCATTACATCGCGTTCATCACCTTGGAATTTGTGGACGGTGTCGATGAGCAGATCGAGCTGGCCAAGTAGCAGGGCGGCCTGGGAATGGGAATTAACCAAATCGCGTATCCGATTCGCCTGCGCTCGGAACGGGGTCACCACACCCACTGTTCCTCGGTAACCTTGCTGAATTCCCAGTCGCTCGATCTCCTTGACTACGGCACGGGCTTCAGTCTCGTTCAATGCGCCTGACCCGGGACGCGTCACCGCCCCCGGCACATCCAACCAGCGCACGGTCGGTTCATCAAGCGCCGGGCGACGAAGGCGGTTGTATTTGGTCGCGATGCGCAGACGGCCCTCATAGAAATGCTGGTTCGAGAATTCGATGATGTCTGCGTGTGACCGGTGATGGTCGCGCAGCATGATAATGTCGTCCTGGCCGGCCAACGGACTGGCTAAATCGAACACGGAGTTCTCTGAATATGCCCAATTGGCAAATCCATCCGCCAAGGCATGCTTGTGCAACAACTCCCGATCCCGCCGCGGTTGGATGGCACTGATGTGTCGCAGTTGTTTTGGGTCGCCAATGATGACTGCGGCTTTGGCGCGGAACAACAGCGGGATGGCGGACGCAATATCGCACTGGCTTGCCTCGTCAATGACCACCAAGTCAAAGAAGCCGGGTTCAAGCGGAACTCGTCCCCGGGTCGAGAGTGAGGTCACGGCCCAACAGGACAACATGCTGACCAGCGAGGGGAAGAGTTTGAAATACTGGGAAAACACCTGGCGGCCTGCCATGCGCTTGTCCTGATCACTTTGGACCAGCAGCCGGAGCACTGCCGCGAATTCTCCCAGCAGGCGGCGGTCCTCGGCAGATAACCTTCCTGGAGCCAAACGCAGCCAGTATTCCCAAAGAGTCAGGGATTCCTTTGCGAGTTTTTCCCGCTCGTCGGCGATGGATTTCCAAATGCTCTCGATTCCCTTGCCGGCCGACAATGCCGCCAACTTTTGAAAATAGTCCGCCACTTGGGCGACCGCTTTGAGTCGCGCGTCCAAATTTCCCAAGAATTGCTCCCAATGCCCCAGATCAGCGTCGGTGGTTGGATTTGCGGGGGGCTTTAGACCCAAAAGCTTGAGCGTATCTTTCACCCCATTCGCCGCGGTGGTCACACCTTGCAGGCGCTCGGCCCGATGCAGGAACCAGAAAAGGCGCATGAAGAAGTCCTGGCGGCTCCGGGTTGCGTTATGGACTGCGGCGCGCACATGTCCGGCATGGTTTTTCGCCAACTGCAAATCCATCGTCCGGCACGTCAGGAACAGCTCTTCCCCCAATTGCGCTCTCAAGTCTTCAACGCGTTGTTCCAGTCCGTCCACTTCATTGCGCAATTTCACGACTCTTTCGGCCGATTCCTGCAGACGTTGAATCTGCTGAACGGTCGTTTGGAATGCCTTCTCGGCTTCGTCGTGGTTGTAGCGATCTTCTTCGGTTGCCCGGCTGGCCAGCAATGCTGTCAGATAATCAGTCAGCTTGGATTGATATTCGCCACGTCCGAGCCGCAGCAATATCGGGCGCGGCCCCAGGTTATTGACCCGGGCCTCCACCACATCCACGGCCTTGTTATTCTTGCTGGCAAACAACACTCGCTTGCCGAGTTTGGCCGCATTGATCAGCAAGGAGGACACGACTTGCGATTTGCCTGTGCCCGGCGGTCCGGTGATAACGGTCAACGGGCGCGTCAAGGCGTGTTCAATCGCATCGCGTTGCTCCGTGTTCAAAGGCAGCGGCTCCAGCAACGCATGGTTGGCGGCGACCGGCGCGGCATCTGGAGACTGCTTTCGCTCAAGCCACATGCCGAGAGCGGTTGAGCGATAGCGATCAGGCGGAATTTCCTGCAACTTCGCCAATTCCTGTTCAAGCCCCTTGGTGAATGGCGAGCGCTCGCAACCAAAGACGATGCAGCGGTTGTAAATTCCCTCGGTGGCAATCTGGGACAATGGCTGGCCGTTGGAAATCTGATTTGGATCAATGGGCTCGCGCCAGTCCCACTCTTCCCGGATTTGCACCAACCGCTGGACGACTTCATCAAAATCGGGAATCTCAGGTTCGCCGAGTCCCAATTCCTCTGCCAGTCGTGCCGCCTCTTCCATCACCTGCGAGTCATTGCCGATGGCAAAGCTCTTGATCACCGCATGGTTGATGGTTGGGGTGTCATCCGAGGCTTCCGGGATCTGTTCCGGGCGCAAGGTGTCGTCGTTGAAGCTGAAAAGGAATACCGGTTCAACTAGGAAACCCTCCCAACCTTTGGCCGAGCGGAGTTTTCGCAGTCTGACGGGATAACCAAGATAGGGAACTTTGCGCTCTGCACCGTTACGCAATCGCTGAAAGAGCCGATCCACACCATCAAAGCTGGTCAGTCCGCGTTCGGAAGTGATGCCGGGAAGTTCTGGAATTTCGACGTAGTCCAAACCGTAATTGGACTGTGCGAAAAGGCTGACGCCCCCTTGATCATCGAGGCTCAGGCACTCCAGGTAATAGCGACACAACCGCCCCAGAGGAGTGACCTCTTGAGAAGCCGCTTTGGTTTGTTGATTTCTCACCGCAGACTGTTCCACCAGAAACCAACGGTAAGCGTTGTCCTGTCGGGTAAGCCCCCGGTTCTTCAGTTTCCAAAGGGCTGAATTAACTTCCGACTTGTCCGCGTTCAGGCGAACAGCCAGCTCGCGGCCCTTGAGTCCCGGTTGGGCGCGCAACAAATCCAGAATGTCGTCTTCGGAAACCATACTCGTTGATTGCTACATGTAGAATCCGTATCCCGCCTGGATGGGATTTGCTGACTCTACGTATTTGAGGATTGCACCAACTTGCCGGGCAGCCTTGATCGTGATGGGCAGAGCCGAGTCAAACTGGGTGTTATTCCAGTTCATCTTCGTCAAAGAGAGAATCTCGGAAGCGAGCGCTCTCGGCGGCTGCTCCGTGCTCACGCACTGAAGCTCCAGGGACTTGGGGACATACATGCCTGGATACATCATGTAGAAATCAATGCTCCCGCGAGTGTATAAAATGCTGAAGGTTGAATCGAAGTTCAGAAACGTCCCACGAAGGGGCGGATAAGTGCCGTCCCGAAAGAGTCGCGTGAAAGACTCACCAACCACGAGCAGATCGTGACTGCTGATATTGAGCTCCCTGAAAGCATCTTCGCACCCTGCCATTTCAGCCTCGTTGAACGATGATGTCTTGTGAACCACAACCCGCGCTGGCATGTGCCGGTGTTCCTGGTGGAACGCTTTGATAGCTGTCACCAGCAGTTTCGCGGTGTCTTCCCGGGAAAGGTGCGGCTGACGATCTTCTGAACTCTTTGAATCCTGCGCGTCACCACCGCGAAGTATCATCCCCTCACCGCGCTCATTGAAAACCTGGGCTACGCTGGTGTGAACTCGTTGTTTATCCAGACTGCGATAGAAGCTCACCCCGACGTAGCAGGAGGCTAGATCGGACGGCTTGCGAAGCAGCCGCCAGGGCGTTCCACCAGCCTTGTAATAGAGCGCCGTGTGGAAGTTCCACGCTCTTGTCGCTGCGTCCTGCAACCCACGCGGTCTGCCAGTGCGGCTGACTTCCTTTACCTGATCGTCATAAGTCACTGGCCGGATCATCTGAATCGGCTTCGCCAGGCTGAGCCCCCTGGCTTTGAGCAGGTCGTGGAAGTCTGTCCGCACGCCAGCCGCTGCCTCCAAGTCCTCGCTTTCATCCACCAAGGGCGTGTCCAGAAACTCAAACATCTCCTGCGGTGGGGCGCAGACGATCACGTCTGCCTTCGTGTTCTCGGTCAGATAGCGACATTCTGAAATGAACGCATCGACCATTTTGATGGCGGCTTCCTCCCGCGAACATTTCGACAAGATCGCGTTGATGTCTCGGGGAGAAATGGGGCGCTCCAGCTTTGGCGAGCTTAACCAATCACAGTTGAAGCAGGTGTCAGTTCCGAAGCCGGGAAAAGCCGGGAACAGATTCGGCTTTTTGGTTACCTTTGGAACAACGCCTTTACGGCAGCCATCCAGCCAATCCCTGACTCCTTGAATTGTGGATGGCGTGCCAACGAACCCCAACCGCAGCTCGGTCGGCATATCCGCATCATCGAATGTGATAGGCCCATAGTTTTTGAGGCCGAAACGAATGTCCACATGCGTCCCAGCGCCAAATTGCAATTCGGGTTCAGGTAGCAGTTCAGCTTTCATCGGCGATCAACATCGGCTCAGTCTCTGTCGGCTCTTGCAGTCGTTCTTTCTCTTCAGTTTCGGCCTTGGCGAGCCAATCATCATCATAAATTCCGAAATCCACGGAGAACTCCAGCAGGTCTGCAAAAGTCAGGAACGGACTGGGGCGGGAGAACAGATCACGGGCGGTCAGGAAGTGTGCCCAGAATAATACATTTCCAGTGAACGCCACATGCTTCTCAATCCGCTTGATCCCGGCGAGGTAGCTCTCACGATACTTCGAGGGCGCTTTGCCATCAGCGGTAAAATGGTAGGTCGGCGTGATCTCCAAACACCAATTACCGCCTAGCCGCCGAAAGCGCGGCTCGAATGCCAGGTGACGGTAATAGGCTATTCGTGTCGGATCCTTCTTGCTGGGATATGCTTGGAACACGGTGCGCTCGCTCTCCTTGGTGCGCTTCCAGCGCACGACGCGGGGGGACATATCTCGCGTCGGCGCGAAATAGAAGAAGCCAATCCCGTTCTTTGGTTGCTGATGCCACACTCCCTTATGGCCGAGGACCGTTTTCAGGGACAAGTTGAGCAGCCGCACGAAGTCCTGTTTGCGCTCCTTATCCTTGGATTCCGCCCATTCATCCGTGCGGAACTGTTCTGCGCTCCCAGCATCACAAATCTTGCTCCACGGCTCTTCCTTTAGATTGTGGAAACTCACCAGCTTGCCATCCTTCAGAAACCACTCTGCTCCCGGTCGAATCTCCTTCTCCTTGAACACGGCCCAGATCGTCTGCGGCTTGCGATGCTCGGTTTCGGCAATGAACAGGTCAGGCGCGTAGCGACCGACCGGCAGGAGATTGGAGCAGAGGATTTCCGTCTTTGGTGGTGGAGCGAGGTAAACACCCGCATCACGAGGCATCGCCAACTGCGTCAACGCCACTGCCGCCTTGGCGTCAAAAACGTTCTTCGCCTTGTTGAACCGCACCTTGCGGCTCTTGCGAAGTTCCAGATCTTGGAAGTAATCCTTGATCGAAACCCAATACGCTTCCCGATTTCGAGGCCGGGACACCACCAGGACCACCGGCGCATTGCCTTGCAACCAGTAGGTCAGATCGCGTTCATCACAACGAAAGTCGAATCCTTCGCTGGATTCATTTTCCCAATCCTTGGTGGTCGCCTTGCTTTGCACCTGGAGAATGAAGTTCGTGGCTTCATTCGTGTCGGTGCGGCGGATTTCGATATAGCCATCAATCCCCGCGTCGGAATGGCCGGTCGTTGGAGTCCACAGGTAGCCCATCTCGCCAACGATTGTAGCGATTAGATTGATCCCCTGCTGGCCAGTCAGCGAAGCACCTGGAACGATTTTCCCGCGCTTGGTGGATTGATGTCTCATGCTCTAGCTGCAATTGTGAATACGATTGCTCGGCGGGTCGCCTTGTTGTGCATGGGCATCCAGGCAAACATAGAATCAGTCCTGAAAACCCTCCCATTGCCAGTCGTCATAGGGCCTTCCGTTTGCTCGGCGCTTCAACGCCTTGCGAAATTCCATGAGGCCAGTTTTGTCGAGTCCTTGCAGGTCTTCCAACTTGGTAGCTTGCGTCAATTCGGTAACCAGTGCGACTCAGTGCGACATCTGAAAACTGAGCGACCACTCGAAGGTCGATACGATGGTGTATTCTCGTCCCCTGCATACCACTTGACGAAGACTTCAGCAGCAGTGTTCGCAACAGCCAAACGGCTCCCTTCTCGTCTTTGCAGCGCCCAGCGAGCCACGCTCGGACCTCAGCCTTGTCCCCCCAATGAAACCACTTGAACAAAAACGTCAGCAGACGCGGGTGCTGTAGAAATTCCTGCGTTCCAGCGGCCTGGCGTATCTTTCCAACGCAGATTCGCTGCAGCTCCTTCAAACCCGCTTCTTCCAAGAGATGATCCCGGCGACGTTCCTTGTCGTCAGGGTTGCGCTCATCGAGGCCGACAATCTCAACGGGCAGAGGCAAACCTGATGACCCAAGGATCGCATCTTTCAGAATATCCAGCCGCTTCGCCAAGTCTGGCTCACGGCACAGCTTGCCTGAATCCAGTTGCTCGGTCACTTCCGCGCGAATATCGGCATCATGGATCTCGATGAAGCTACGGATGTATTCCTGATAGCGTTCGACTGCACGTCGGTGAAGTGTCAGGACATCCATGGCAACAAAGCAGGTTCGCAAGGAACAAATGGAGCGCACCCCCTGACGAATTTGTGGCTAGTTGGAGAGAGAAGCTGAACCGAGTGATGCGTTGGAATTCGCTTCAACTCGCGCAAAATTTGAAACTCCTTCTTCAAACGCCAGCTAGATTTGAAAAGATTCATCGCCATGTCCCGACGCCAGCAGCTCGAATGCCTTGACACGGCGCAGTGGCAACTCCGTTTGTTCGTCAAAGAGATCAGCTCCAACGATGCCAACAGCAACGTTCACCTTTCCGAGCGATGGGCCTATTTCTAAGCAAAATCAATAGGGTGATCAAGCGCGCTTTCCATCTGCCTCAGCCGCCCGTGCGCTGAATCGCTTGCCAGTTTGCGTGAACTGTCCACGATGATCTTGTGCGGGAAATACCACAAAAGTTTCGGTTCCGTCTTTTCGCATTCGACAGCGGAGAATGGCACGAAGCGGAGATCAAAGAGGATTCGATGTGCTATGCGGCAGGCTGGATTTGGAAGGAGGCGCCGGTTCATGAACACCGCCATACTCCAAATCAGGAGACGTGGCGCGCATTCGAAGCGACGCTGAACGACATCGGCGTGTGGACTTGGAAGACAGATTATTCTGATCCTTGCGTCTTTGATGGCGGTGGATGGGAGCTTGAGATCGAATGGCATGGCCGTGCGATGCGCTCTGGGGGTGAAAACGGCTATCCCGGCTGCGACGACCCTGATTATTCGAAATCAGTGGCGTTCACCGCTCTCATCAATGCCGTTAAGCGTCTGCTCGACCATGAGGACGCGTTCGAACCGTTGCCTTGGAGTGGATCGTAAGGTCAGACGGATTGGGATTCCGCGCCGCGCCTCTCGTTGCACAAGAAAGAGCCACAAACAATTTGTTGACCAGTCCCGAGTATCGTCACCGGACCTTCAAACCTTCGCTGGGGATGAAGTTTTTGCGGGGCATGCGTTTTCGAGCCGGGATCGCTTTCTTCTTCCTCCATTGAGACAACCATTTGTAGGCGGTTTTCGTTTTCACTTTCAGAGAAAACTCGGATTCCAAGAACTCGATGGCTTGTCGCGCTGTCGGAGCCTTGACAAATCCCAACTCGACTATCTCAGGGAGCAGCTGACGTCTCCCAGACTGAGGGCAAAAGCTCCATCAGAAATGAGGCAAGCACTCCAATGGAAACTGAACGGTGCGGACTGAGGAGCGAGGCGCCTGGCTCGAATAAATTCGCAACTGTCTCAAACGGCATTTGGCGATTCGGGTGGATCCATTTTTTCCAGCACCAGCAACAATCAATCGAAAATTTCCAACCCGAGCGCACAACATCTCGCAAAGAGAGCCGCTGAAGTGTTTGCGCTAAGGAAGTGGCGTCCGTGAGCGACCGTGGAACTCCGAACGCGGTCGTCCTTCCTGCGAATCCGTGATGCTACGATCTTGATCGCTCCACGAGTATGACCGTGTGGACCCAGCGGGCTGACGTTGCGATTCTGGCGCGACGCGCTCCGATTGATGCACCGAAAATCGAAATTGGGCACTAAACGGGCACTAAAAATGGAAAACGTGAGAAAACCCCTGTAAACATTGGAGCGGGTGAAGGGAATCGAACCCTCGTCTCAGGCTTGGGAAGCCCACGTTCTACCATTGAACCACACCCGCAAACTCCAAGTCGGGCTTACCTCTATCAAACGCTTCACCCGCTTGCAACAGGCCATTTCCCTGCAGGCCATTTCCCTGCATTTCCCACTCAGGTCTCAACATCTTCCCAACATCTTCCTGGGATTCAGCCGCGACTCGGAGGCTCACCGGCGCGGATGGTTTTCCAGGGCGCGGTCGAGTGCGTGGGCGGCGCTGATCAGTCCCAAATGCGTGAACGCTTGCGGAAAGTTTCCAAGATGCTCGCCTTCGGGTCCGAGTTCCTCCGCATACAGCCCGACGTGATTTGCATACCCAAGCATCTTCTCGAAAATGAATCGTCCCATCAGCCCGTCTCCCGATCGCGCTAGACACTCCGCATACCAGAACGTGCACATGCAGAATGTTCCCTCCTGCCCGGGCAGACCGTCCGGCGCGGCCGATCCAATCCGATACCGATGAACGAGCGAATCTTCCACCAGCTCCTTTTCGACCGCCTTCAACGTGGAAAGCCATCGACGGTCCGTCGGCGACACAAACTTCACGAGCGGCATCAACAGGCATGAAGCGTCCACTGTTGTGGAACCGCGGTGTTGCACGAACGAACGTTTCTGCCCGTTCCAGAATTCGCGGAAAATGTCGTTGTAGATCTCGTCGCGAGTCTGAACCCACTTCGCCATGGGCGCGGGAAAGGATCGTCTTCGACACAGACGGATGCCGCGGTCGATGGCGACCCAGCACATCAGGCGCGAATACAGAAATTCCTGCCGCCCGCCGCGCACTTCCCAGATGCCTTCATCCGGGCTGCGCCAGTTGTGACAAACCCAGTCCACCAGGCGAATCAGGTTCTGCCACAAATCGTAGCCGATCGGCTGCCCCCATTTGTCGTAGAGGTAAACGGAATCCATCAGTTCGCCGTGGATGTCGAGCTGCAATTGGTTCCATGCGGCATTCCCGATCCGCACCGGCGCGGACTGGCGATAGCCGCGCAGATGCGACAGCTCTTGTTCGGGAAGTTCATGCCGACCATCGATGCCATACATGATCTGCAAGGAACCGTCGGGTTTAAGTTCGCGGCAGCGCTCTTCAATCCAATGGTTGAATGCGCCCGCCTCCTCGGTATAGCCGAGACGCATCAGGGCATAGATCGTAAATGACGCGTCGCGAATCCAGGTGTAGCGATAGTCCCAATTCCGCACTCCGCCGATCACCTCCGGCAATCCGAATGTGGGCGCGGCGACCAGTGAACCATGCGCCTGCGAGACGAGCAGCTTGAGCGTGAGGGCGGATCGATAAACCATCTCGCGCCATCGGCCGTCGTAGCGGCAGTGGCCGATCCAGTTGCGCCAGTAGTTCAATGTTTCCTTGAAGCTTTCGCTTACAAACGCAACGAGATCGGAATGCGGAGTTGCGCGTGCGTCCTCAAGCACGAACGAGGCGGATTCATCCGGCTTCAATGAGAAGACTGCTTCTGCATCGCCATCACGAATCTGAATTGGCACCGAGGATCGCAAACGCAGTTCGCATCGATCATCCCCTTCGGAAATAAAAATCACGTCGTTGCCTGAACGTTCCACCCGGTGCTTCGACCGACCGTAGTTGAATCGCGGCGCGCACAGCATCCGGATGCGCGCCTGTCCGCGAACGCATTTCACACGGCGCACCAGGTTGTGGGCGTTGTCCATACGTTCGATCGGCATGAAATCGGAAATTTCCACAACGCCGTCCTTCGAAAGAAAACGCGTCAGCAGAATGTTTGAATCCGGGAGATACAACTGCTTGTGACGAGCTCCGTCGAATTCTGCCGAGAAGGAGAAATGTCCGCCGCGCTCAGGATCGAGCAGGGCCGCGAAGATGCTTGGCGAATCGAAGCGGGGAAAGCACATGAAGTCGATCGAGCCGTTCAATGCCACCAACGCAATCGTGTTCAGATCACCAATGATGGCGTGGTTCTCAATCGGCTCAACATTTCGCATCGCGCAAGCTTGCATCCGGTTCAACTGAGGCGTGGTTCTCAAACGAATGGAGCAGTGCCGGCGCATCGCGGCAATGGGGCATCTTCCGCGCAAAGGCAGCGAGAACTTGCAGCGTCAGCAACTGAGAGGTGCAACCAGTCCCGACAATTTATCTTGCAAGGCGCAGGGTGGCGAGTTGCACGCCTTCCCGTTTTTGCAAAATCGCTTCCAGCTTCGGCACGTACATCTGTGTCTCAGCCGGCAGGACAGGCGCGATTGCGTCGAAGGTTTTTGCGCGGCGGCGGTCCAACGCGCGTTGAACTGTTCCTTCGCCCGCGTTGTAGGCAGCTGCCGCAAGCCGCCAGTCGCCGAATTTGCGATACAGGTAGGCAAGATGTCGTGCCGCGGCATCGGCGCTTTCGTCCGGACGATAACGCTGGTCGATGGGCCATGTTCGCAGTCCATATTGTTTTGCGGTTGCGGGCATCAGTTGAAACAAGCCCGCTGCGCCCGCGGGACTTTTTGCGCGCGGATCGAACGACGACTCCACTTCGGCGATCCAGACGAGTTCGGCAGGAACGTTTCGTTTTGAAAAGATCGGCTTGAGACGTTTTACGTACGCCGCGGCCTGTGGTGGAACGGGACGTTTGGAAACTTTGCGAATCCAGAGCTCACGTTCGACTTCGGCCCTGGGTGATTCGAGCTTGGGCGCGGGCTTGTTTGTTTCGGTTTTCGGCGGGCGAATCGTGGCCTTCAGCTCCTCCGCGATTTCGAAGTAATCCAGCCGGCTCTTCAACCACGCTGCGTAGGGCTGTGTTTCTTCATTTGCTTCGAGGGTCGGCAGCACGACTTTGGCAAGTTCACGAACCTGCGCCATATCGATTACGTATTCGCTCTGGAACTTTTTCAGCAGTTCGTCGAAGAACGTTTTGACCTGTTCCTGATCCCGGACACCAAGCGCTTTCAAGGTGTCCTCGTCGATGTTTTCGCTGGCCCAATCCTGGACTGCCTCGATCGTCTCCGCATCGATGGTAAACAGTTCTTCCTGGGCCGTTGCCGATAACGCGATGGACAACAGCACAATGAGCGCGAGCCGTTTCATGGCTTGAGAATAGCACAAACTGTGACGGCGCAATCCGGGTCTGTTATTGGATGCACTGCGCACACCGAGGCGCATGTAGTAGAACTGACGACATGGGCAGAATCCCCCCTGATCTTGCCAAACCAGTATGATTACGCTCTTCTGACCCACATCTATGACGCGATTGCGTTGGTTGGCATTGATTGTCTGTGTCGCTTTATCCGCCGTCGCTGAAGCGCGGCAGGAGACGGCTGAGATCACGCTGGATTATGTCGCCAAGCGGGCGGAGCAGCGCGCCCAGAAACCGTTCCGATCGCCGCGCGCCGATCTGCCGGACATTCTCAGGGCCGACAAACTCGACTACGACAAATATCGCGAGATCGAGTTCCGCCACGACAAGGCGCTCTGGAGTGCCGAGGATCTTCCTTTCCGCGTGGAGTTTTTCCATCCGGGCTATCTCTATGAAGAACCGGTTCACCTGTATGAATTCACGGTGACCGCGATGCAGCCGATCCGGTTCATGCAGGAATGGTTCAATTATCGCGGACTGAACATTCAGAAGCAGATTCCAGTGAACACCGGTTACGCCGGGTTCCGGCTGTTGCACGAATTGAATGAACGCGGGAAGTGGGATGAACTGGGCGCGTTTCTCGGTGCGAGCTATTTCCGTCTTCTGGGCAAAGGCCAGCGTTACGGCCAGTCAGCGCGCGGCCTCGCGATCGATTGCGGTGAGAGCGATCGGCCTGAGGAATTCCCGATTTTCACTGATTGGTGGCTCGGAAAACCGTCGCGTGGGGACGATCGCTTGAAGTTGTATGCGATTCTCGACAGCGTCAGCTGCGCGGGCGCTTATGAAATCGTGGTGATTCCCGGCGAATCCACGGTTGCAGACATTCGAGCCCGGCTTTACTTCCGGGACGATGCGAACGTGAAGGCGGCGAATCCGAATCGCAAACCGATCAAAACCATCGGCCTCGCGCCGCTCACGAGCATGTTCTGGTTTGGAAAAGCCTCCGAACGGCGGTTCAACGAATATCGTCCTGAAGTTCACGACTCCGACGGGCTCCTGATTCAGATGGGCAACGGTGAAGTCCTCTGGCGGCCGCTCAACAACACGACCGAAATGCGGCATCAGCGTTTTGCAGCGAAGGACATTGGCGGCTTTGGATTGCTTCAGCGCGAGCGGGACTTCGCCAGTTACCAGGATCTCTTCAACCATTATCACCAGGTGCCGAGCGTGTGGGTTGAAACCCACGGTGTCTGGGGCGAAGGCGAAATTCATCTGGTCGAATTGAGCACGCATTACGAAGGGCTCGACAACATCGTGGCCTTCTGGGAACCGAAGCTGAAGCCGCGTCCAATGGAGCCGTACAATTTCGCGTATCGCCTCCATTGGACGAAGGATGAATCGGAGATGAAGCTCTCCCGGCAGGACAAGGTGATCGCGACGCGAATCGGAACCGATACGCGTGAACCGCAGCAGCGCCAGTTTGCGATCGATTTCAGCGGACCGAAGCTCAGCACGATGACCGAGAGCGCGCCGCCGCAATCGATCGCCAGCTGCAGTGACAACGCGGTGATCATCGAGAACCAGATCTTTCGCAATCCGTTCAAGTCGAGCTGGCGGGTGATGCTCAAGGTGGAGCCCAAGCCGGGCAACAAGGATCCCGTGGACCTTCGCGTGACTCTTCAGAAGGGAGAGGAGGTTTTGAGCGAAACATGGACCTATCTCTTGAGTCCGCTTTAAATTCTCCCGGTTCGCCGCTGGAGCAGCCGGGGCGAATTGCTGGACGACCGTTGGAGGAATGGAATGCCGCCTATGCGAAGGTGGAAAGTTACTTCCACGCACTGCGCGTCCGAAACAAGGTTCTTCTCAACCGTCAGGTCATCCATGTGCTGAAGCGCGCAATGCATCGTGCGCCCAAAGAACCTGAGCGCCATGCGACGGAACTTGCGGCTGAGGAAATGGATGCTGTGGTCACCGAATGGTTTGCCGAGGTGCTTCAGGAATCGCCGAAGGGAACGGATCACATGCTTTCAACGCGCGGCCGTCTGGCGCTGTTGATCGCTGACATGCCGGGCAAATGGCAGGAGCAATTTCTGAGACCCGGACCTTGGCCCGAGGAATTTGTGAGCGCGATGCGTGAGGCATATCTTCGCGCCGGTCCGGATTTTCAGCTGGCCAAAATGACACCGCGTCCGCTTGACCTCGGGCCCATCGCAACGCTCACGGCGTTTCGGTTTCCGTTCAAGAAATGGGCGTTCATCTGGCTTCTGTGCGCGATCGGCCTGATCGCCTTCTTCATCTATACGCATTACATCGCACCGTCGGGGAAGTGATATGTCCAGCGCACCTTCCGCAACGCAGCAACGTCCCGAAGCACCGCATGAAATGACGGTGTATCCGGCGCGGCCTGGTCGAAGCGTGCGGGTGTTTGTCTTCTACTCGCTGGCGCTGGCGCTGACGGCGATCGTTTCCATGCTCTTCGCCGATCTGCTCTGGCGCAGCGGCTGGAACACCACGAGCACATTCCTTCTGTTGCTCTTCATCATCCTGTTCCTGTTGATATCGATCGGCTGCATGCACGGCATCGCCGGCTTTGTGCTGCGGGTGTTGGGCGATCGCGATCGAATCACAAAGCTCGGCGATTACACCACGCGAAGCATCGATGGCGTGAGCACTGCGGTCGTGTTCCCGATCTACAATGAGGAGGTGGCCCGCGTGATGGAAGGATTGCGCACCACGTATCTTTCGCTTGAACGCACCGGGCAGTTGGAGCGTTTCGACTTTTTTATTCTGAGCGATTCGACCGATCCGGCGAAGTGGGTCGAGGAGGAGCAGCGCTGGTGCGAACTGGTGAAGGAACTCGATGCGCTCGGCCGGATTTACTATCGCCGCCGCGTGAACAACGAAGGAAAGAAGAGCGGCAACATTCGCGATTTTCTCAGCACGTGGGGCAGGCGTTACCGCTACTTCATCGTGTTCGATGCAGACAGCATCATGCGCGGCGAAACCATCGTCGATCTCGTGAAGCTGATGGAAACGCATCCGCATGTTGGAATGGTTCAGACCGTTCCGGCGTTGGTGAATGCGGAGTCGTTGTTCGGCCGGATTCAACAGTTCGCGAATCGTCTTTACGCGCCGATCTTCATCGCAGGGCTGAATTACTGGACCCAGGGCTTCGGAAACTACTGGGGACATAACGCGATCATCCGCACCGAACCCTTCATGCAGTATTGCGACCTGCCACAGTTGCCCGGACGAAAACCGTTCGGCGGACAGATCCTGAGCCACGACTTTGTGGAAGCGGCGTTGATGTTGAAGGAGAACTGGCAGGTCTGGTTCGCGTACGATCTTGAAGGAAGTTACGAGGAGCAGCCGCAGGACATGATTGAGAACGCGCAGCGGGATCGACGGTGGTGTCAGGGAAATCTGCAACATGGCCTCCTGCTGTTTGCGCGCGGCTTGCGGGGTGTCAGCCGGATTCATCTGTTGCTTGGAATTTTTGGATATCTGGGAAGTCCGCTCTGGCTCTTCTTCATGCTGGCGTTCAACTGGGCATTGTGGTTCCGCGAACACAGCCGGCTTTCCGACCTGACCGTTCCCGCGTTCACACCCTTCATCAGGTTGAGCGGCACTGGGCACGCGTTCATGATCTTTTCGATCTGCATGACGGTGTTGTTCCTGCCGAAAGTGCTCGCTCTGCTGGATCTTGCCTTCGATCGACAGCGCAAACAGGCATTCGGAGGAATGAAGTGCGCGGCGTTGAGTGCGGTGGTGGAGACGCTGTTTTCCTCCCTGCATGCGCCGCTTCAAATGCTCTGGCATTCGAAGTTCGTCGCCACAATTCTTCTTGGAATGGGTGTGCACTGGGGACCGCAGAAGCGCGGCGCCAATGGAATCGAATGGTCGCAGGCCGTGCGCGCGCACGCCGGCCACACGCTGATCGGCATTGGATGGGGCTACTTCATCTGGCGGCTGGATACGCCGTCGTTCTGGTGGTTTCTGCCGGTGCTCGCGGGAATGTTGTTGTCCATTCCGTTGAGTGTTCTGACCAGCCGTCCGAGTCTTGGCGCGTGGGCGCGTTCGCTCTGTTTGTTTTTAACTCCAGAGGAAACATCGCCGCCTTCCGAACTGGACACATTGCGAATGCGAATGGCGTTGCTGGAAAAGCGGGAAGCCGGGCGGCCGCGCATGCCTGACGCCAGCATCGCTGAATCTATCCTCGATCCGTACGTCAACGCGATCCATGTGTCGCTTCTGCGGGAGAAGGGATTGAATCCCGAATACAGCAAAGCGCTGAAACAGCTGGGCGTCGGACAACCGCGCGTTCGCGAACTGGGCGAGCAGTTACTCAAGAAAGGTCCGGAATCGCTCAGCGCGAAAGAAAAGCTCCTCATTCTTTCCGACGCGGATGCGATGTCATGGTTGCATCGGCAGGCGTGGATTCGTCCCGGCGAAACTCTCGCATCGTGGTGGCAGACGGCGATCCGCCATTACGTGCGGTAAAACCTTCCCGCGTTGCTAGCCGTCCCCGCTTCGTCAGAGCAGGGGGATTCCAGTTGAAGTATGGGGATTAAGAAGAGAATGGCAGAAGTTCGTCGCGACTGGACTTTGCCAAATGTTGTTGTGATGAACGAAGAGAACTCTGAGAAAGGGAGTTCCCGGTCAATCATCATTGCGAAATCGCCGGGACGATTTCTTTTCTGACCTGCGGGATTTTTCGGCAAGGATGCGCTGTTTCAAAGCGAAAGGGCGTTTGCGATTTCTCCGGCGGGATTTTTCACGCAGCTCCTTGTCTTCGGCAGCGCGCCTGCGTCGATCTGCTTCAATTTTGTCGAGCAACAGCTTTCGCGCGAGGGCGCGATTCTGCGCCTGATGCCGGCTGGTCTGGCATTTGACCTGAGTTCCGGTCGGACGATGCAGCAGCATGACGCAGGTGGACGTCTTGTTCACGTTCTGTCCGCCGTGTCCGCCGGAACGCACGAACGTTTCCTCAATGTCCGACTCACGAATTCCGAGCGCATGCATGCGGGCGGCGATCGGATCTTCGTGCGGAGAACTGCTGTCTGACCTGCTCATGCCGGGAGCGTAGTCGAATTCGCGATTCGATTCCACCGCGCGACACCAACCGCGTTTTAGCATTTATCTGGCGGTTCAGGGCGTTTCGAACCGTTTGATCTCGGAACAAAAAGGGCGCGGCACCCAACATGCCGCGCCCCCAACCCCGGCCACGCACCCAACCAGCGTGGCCAAATTGCTGTCGCTGTTATGCGACGGTGACTTCCTTGCTCAGATAAACGTCCTGAATCGCATTCAAGAGCGCGACGCCTTCCTTGAGCGGGCGTTGGAACGCCTTGCGTCCCGAGATCAATCCCATGCCACCGGCGCGCTTATTGACGACCGCGGTCATGACAGCCTGTTCGAGATCGCCCTTGCCCTTAGATTCGCCCCCGGAATTGATGAGACCCGCGCGGCCCATGTAACAGTTCGCGACCTGATAACGGCAGAGATCGATCGGATGATCACTGCACAGGTCGGTGTAGATTTTCTTGTCGAACTTGCCGTAGCTTGATCCGCCCATGTTCAGCGCTTCGAAGCCGCCGTTGTTCTCAGGGAGTTTCTGCTTGATGATGTCGGCCTCGATGGTGACGCCGAGGTGATTGGCCTGGCCAGTGAGATCGGCGGAGACGTGATAATCCTTGCCGTCCTTCTTGAACGCGTTGTTGCGGAGATAGCACCAGAGTACGGTGGCCATGCCGAGTTCGTGCGCCATGTGAAACGCATTTGCGACTTCGACAATCTGGCGTCCGCTTTCCGGCGAACCGAAATAGATCGTCGCACCCACCGCCGCGCAGCCCATGTCCGCCGCTTCCTTCAATGTGCCGTACAGGATCTGGTCGGCCTTGTTTGGGAAGGTGAGGAGTTCGTTGTGATTGATTTTCACCATCAGCGGGATCTTGTGCGCGTATTTTCGCGCCACGATGCCGAGCACACCGTAGGTGGACGCCACCGCATTGCAGCCGCCTTCGATCGCAAGCTTCACGATGTTTTCGGGATCGAAGTAATCCGGGTTCTTGGCAAAGCTCGCTCCGCCGGAATGTTCGATGCCCTGATCGACGGGCAGGATGCTCAGGTAACCGGTTCCTGCGAGTCGTCCGGAGCCGAACAGGCGCTGGAGGTTGACGAGGACGCGGTTGTTTCGATCCGAAGGCGCAAAGACGCGGTCCACAAAATCCGGTCCGGGAATATGGAGACGATCTTTGGAGATTTTCGGGCTGTTGAATCCGAGAAGGTATTCAGCCTTGTCGCCGAGCAATTGAGCAATCTGTGCCATAAAATCTGTGCTGCGTGGAACGCTGCGGAGTGGAGCCGTTCGTTCCGTCAATCAGCAATCGCAACCTAGCATCGCTTGACGGGAGCGCACTTCGGATTCTGGCTTTTTCTGAGCGAAAATTGGCAGGAGGGAGACAAGTTCCAAAATCCAAAATCCAAAATCCAAGTTCCAAATTCCAAATTCCAAAGAAGCTTCAAACTCCAACTGCCATTTCAAATCAATGGGTCGGGGAAAAAAACTTTGTTGAGAGTTGAGACTTGGAATTTCTTTGAAGCTTGGAACTTGAAGCTTGGAACTTGAAACTCACCCCGCAGCTTTCAAAAACGGCTGAAGCCTCATCACCAGGTCATCCGGCATCCGCTTCAGTTTTTCCTCCGTTCCCGTGCACACGTGTTGAGTTTCCGCTTCGAGGATCAATCTGCCGGCTTCGGTCGTGATGCGATACGCGAAGTTCAGCCGGACCTTCTGCGCTTCAGTCAGCCAGGTTTCGATCAGAAGAACATCATCGTATCGCGCCGGAGCCTTGTAACGCAGGCGGCATTCGATCACGGGGAAGATGAAATCCTGTTCCTGGAGGCTGATGAACGTGATGCCTGCGTGACGGAACAATTCGCCGCGCGCGGCTTCGAGGAGATCAAGATAACGGCCGTAGTAAATGTGATTGCCGACGGTGCAATCCGAGTAAGTGACCCGGTGTTTGTGAATGAAGCTTTCGGCCATGCGCGGAGGTTAGTGGGCGGATCGTTGGGAGTTCAATATTCCGTTTGCGGATAACGAGATCGGCATCTTTGTCCGCGAATCGGGCGCGACAGGTTGCTCGATGATTGCCATGACTCGCCTTAAACAATGCCAAATCCTTGTTGCACGGTTTCACTTTGGGGTTATCTTCGCACCATGGATTGGCAGCAGCTGGCTTCCTTGGCCATTGTAGGTGTTGCCGCAGCGTTACTGCTGCGGAGCCGACTTCAGCATCCCCGACTTCGGCTCGCCCGAAACAACAGACTTCCCTGTGGCGGCTGCACGGTTGCCCGACGGAACAGCGCTCCTCCATCGATCATCTATCGCGCAAAGAAGGGCGCACGGCCGACGATCACGGTCAAGCTGAACTGAGCCTGCGCTTGCGACCTGGAAATGCCTGCGATACTGTCCAACCGGAATGGCCATGTGCAAAGTTAGTTCGTCCGTGCATTTCGTCACCCGCTCCGCCGCCGGGCAAGGCAAGGCGCATTGGGTTCCGAATACCGACATGTACGTGACGGAGAACGGGCTCGTGATCAAAGTGGAGCTGGCCGGAATGCGGAGCGACAACCTGGAGATCACCGTGGAAGCGAATCGGCTGAAGATTTCCGGCAACCGTCCCGATGGCTGCCGTTCTCCCAAGTGCAACTTCCTCATGATGGAGATCAACTATGGTCCCTTCGAGAGTGTGCTGGAGCTTCCACCCGGTTCGGGTTACGACCTCAGCCAGGCCAAGGCCGCTTACTTGAACGGCTTTTTGCGAATCGACGTGCCGATGGCCCAGTCGCAGACAAAAAGCACCAAGGTGCCCATAGCCGAGGGAAATTAATTTCTTCTGAATCTTTTCCGGGCGGCGGCATCTAAAACAGCAGGACGACGCGACGATGACTTCGCCCGATACTGAGTTCATCAGCATTCTGGGCGCTGCCGGAAATCCGGAAGCGCCCGCACGTGTCTCGGCGCATTCGTTGCCGGACGTTCTTCCCATTCTCGGCCTCTCAGACATCGTCATCTTCCCTGGAATGGTCGCGCCGCTGCTCGTCGAAACGCCGCAGAGCACGAAGCTGATCGATGATGTCGTTGCCGGTGACCGGTTGCTCGGTGTCGCGCTTCAGCGCAAGCCGGATGCGGAGAATCCGACGCCGGAGGAAATGCACGAAGTTGGTTGCGCGGCGCGGCTTCTGAAAATGTTGAAGTTTCCCGACAACACCGTCCGCGTGCTGGTCGAGGGACTCTGGAGAATTCGCATCAAGGAATATGTCGGCGATGCGCCTTACCTGAATGCGAAGTTCGAGTTGATGAAGGACGTCACGGAAGATTCGGTGGAGTTGACCGCGATGATGCGCAATGCGCAGGGGCAGTTTCAGGAAATCATCAAACTTTCGCCCGCGCTTTCAGAACAGGTCAAGATCGCTGCGTTGAACACTGAGGATCCGGGACATTTCACCGACCTGATCGCAGTGAATTTGAACCTGAGCCTGGAGGAACGTCAGAAGCTGCTGGAAACGACATCCGTCAAGGAACGCCTGACGTTTCTTTTGCCAATGCTCAATCGCGAGCATGAAGTGCTGACCCTCAGCTCCAAGATTCAGACCGAAGTCGCCACATCAATTTCCAAGACGCAACGCGATTTCTTTCTACGCGAACAGTTGCGGGCCATTCAGCGCGAACTCGGTGAAACCGATTCGAACAGCACGGAACTGAGCGGTCTCCAGGACAAGATTGCCCGCACGCCAATGCCGCAGGAAGCCCGACAGGTCGCAACGCAGGAACTGGAGAGGTTGCAGCAGATTCCTCCCGCCGCGGCGGAATACGCGGTCACACGGCATTACCTCGACTGGATTCTTGGATTGCCGTGGGAAACCGAGACCGAGGACAAGCTCGATCTTGCTGAGGCGGAAAAAATTCTGAACGCGCAGCACTTCGGGCTGACCAAGGTGAAGGACCGGTTGCTCGAGTTCCTTGCCGTCATCAAACGCCGAAAGGAAATCAAAGGGCCGATCCTCTGTCTCGTCGGACCTCCCGGCGTTGGAAAGACGTCGCTTGGCAAGAGTGTTGCGGATGCGCTGGGTCGCAAGTTCGCGCGCATTGCATTGGGTGGCATGCGGGACGAAGCGGAAATTCGCGGACATCGTCGCACTTACGTTGGCGCGCTACCTGGCCGCATCATTCAGACTTTGAAGCGCGTCGAGAGCCGCAACCCGGTGATTCTGCTGGATGAACTCGACAAGGTGGGCGCTGATTTTCGCGGCGATCCATCGTCGGCATTGCTGGAGGTTCTCGATCCCGCGCAGAACAGCACGTTCACGGACTATTACCTCGACATTCCTTTCGACCTTTCGCGCGTGCTGTTCCTGACGACGGCGAACTGGCTCGACCCGATTCATCCTGCGTTGCGTGATCGATTGGAAGTGATCGAGCTTCCGAGTTACACGGAAACCGAGAAGCTCCAGATTGCGAAACAATATCTTGTTCCCCGGCAGCTTCAGGAACATGGGTTGAAGAAGAATGAGGTGAAGATCCCGGATACGACCATCCGCCATGTCATTCAGGATTACACCCGCGAAGCCGGCGTGCGTCAGCTCGAGCGCGAAATTGCCGCGCTCACCCGCAAGGCGACACGGCAGCTGGTCGGCAACGGGCATGTTCCAAAGCCGCTCACGATCTCACCCCAGAAACTCCAGAATTTTCTAGGCTCCGCGCGTTTCGTTTCCGAGACAGCGGAGACGATCAAGGAAATCGGAATCGCAACAGGCATGGCGTGGACGCCTGTGGGCGGCGAAGTCATGTTCATTGAAGCGACGCGCATGCCGGGCAAAGGCGGTTTGATTTTGACCGGATCGCTCGGCGACGTGATGAAGGAAAGCGCTCAGACAGCGCTCAGCTACCTTCGCAGCCAGGCCAAGTCATTGGGAGTCGATCTTGAGGATTATGGAAAGTTCGACGTTCACATCCACGTTCCGGCCGGCGCGACGCCAAAGGACGGACCGAGCGCGGGTGTGACGCTGCTTGTTGCACTGGCGTCGCTGTTCACGCGGCGGCGAGTGAAGTCGCAGGTGGCGATGACGGGTGAGATCAGCTTGCGCGGACGGGTGCTTCGTGTCGGGGGCATCAAGGAGAAGGTGCTTGCTGCGTCGCGGTTTGGAATCAAGGAAGTGATTCTTCCCGAGCAGAACAACATCGACTGGCAGGAAGTTCCGGAGGAAGTCCGCAAGAAGTTGAAAGTTCATTTCGTCCGGCATATCGGCGAAGTGTTGCCGCTGACACTCCACACTCGATGAAATCCTTTTTCGCTCTCGTGTTGTCCGTCTCGTTTGCCTTCGCGATGGCGGTTCGGGCGGCGGAGCCCATCGTTTTGAGCCCTGCCGAAGGAGCGAAAGAAGGCAAAGAGCTGGTGGCGCGCATGACGTCGCTTCGCCCCGAACGCAACACTGCCAGCACCGGAACACTCGTTGTAAAGCAGTCCAGGACTCAGGAGATCTCGATTCCGGTTCGTTTCGAGGTAAAGGTTTCCGATGACAGCTGGTTGAGCACTTACGAAGCGCCCGGGCTGACGAACGGCATTTCGACTCTCGTCATTTTGCGCAAGGACACTGAGTCGGCGCGCGTTGAGGTTGTGGGGAATGAAAACAAGCGAACCCTTTCCGGCAACGAAACGATGACGCCTTTTGCGGGAACGGATTTTTGGGTGGCGGATCTTTCCCTTGAATTTCTTTCATGGCCTCAGCAACGGGTGTTGCGAAAGGAGATTCGCCGCAGCCAATCGTGCAGTGTTTTGGAAAGCACAAATCCAAATCCAGCTCGAGGTGCTTACGCCCGCGTGGTTTCGTGGGTGGATATCGACACCGGCGGAATCATCAATGCCGAGGCCTATGGTACCGATGGCAAACGCATGAAAGAATTCGTCGCGCAGAAGTTCAAAAAGGTGCATGGCCAGTGGGAGGTGAAGCAGATTGAAATGAACGATCGCCGCACCGGCTCGCGCACCACACTCATTTTCGACCTTGGACAGCAATAAGATCAGCGGGGTGCCTTTGCGCAGAAGGGAGGAACCAGGCATCCTCTCAATGTCCCGATGCCTAATGCCTAATGTCCAATGTTTAATGCTCAATGACCTTGTTCATTAATCGTTAGTCATTACCCATTTCTCATTAAACATTGATCCCGCTTTCTCGCCGTTCTCCGTTCCTCAAAAGCTTTTGGTTGAACTTTGAGTCACCTGCTCATAGTGATTACGCATGAATGTTTTTGTCACTGGCGGTGCGGGATACATCGGATCGATCTGCACCGAGGAGCTTTTGAACGCCGGCCATTCGGTCACTGTTTACGACAACCTCACCGAAGGCCATCGATCGGCAGTTGATTCGCGCGCCCAATTCATCCACGCCAAACCCGAGCAGGACGGCGACATCCTCAATGCCGTCAAAACGGCCAAACCCGACGCCATCATGCATTTCGCCGCGAACGCGCTCGTCGGCGAATCGATGACCAATCCGAAAAAATATTTTCACAACAATCTGGTCAACGCGTTGAAGCTTGCCGACGCCGCCGTTGAATGCGGTGTGAAGAAGTTCGTGTTCAGCTCCACATGCGCGACCTACGGACCGCCGGATCGTGTGCCGATGACTGAAGATCTTCCGCAGCGTCCGATCAATCCCTACGGCGAATCGAAGCTGATGTTTGAAAAGGTGCTGATCTGGTATCAGCAGATTTACAAGCTCGACTTCATTGCGTTCCGTTATTTCAACGCGGCTGGTGCCAGCGAGAAGTTTGGCGAACATCATCGCATCGAGACACACCTGATTCCCAACGTGCTGTTCGTTGCACTCGGCCAGAAGCCGCATTGCGAGATTTTTGGCACCGATTATCCGACGCCCGACGGCACCTGCATTCGGGATTACATTCACATCAAGGATCTCGCGCAGGCGCACATTCTCGGACTTCAACCCGGCAAGACCGGATTCTACAACCTTGGCAACGGCGACGGTTATTCCGTGAAGCAGGTGATCGAAACCTGCGAGAAGGTGACCGGAAAAAAGATTCCGGTGATCGAGAAGCCTCGTCGGCCGGGCGATCCACCCAAGCTGATCGCCTCAGCCGCGAAAGCGATCAACGAACTCGGCTGGAAACCGCAGTTCCCGAAACTCGAGGATATCGTCGCAACCGCATGGGCGTGGCATAAGAAGCATCCGAACGGTTACCCGGATTAATTCGAGACTTCCTCCAAGCTGAATTCCGACGAAGCCTGCCCTGACACGGCAGGCTTCGCTTTTTTAAAGAGCGATGAGTTCGGTCGCGTGCGCCGGATGAATCTTGTTGTAAGGCCAATTGCGGCAGAACCAAGTCCCGTCGCCAGCCCAATCCAGATTCCAACCGCGCCCAGTTTGACGGCGAACGCCAGCGCTGATCCAACCGGCAGCGCAATGAACCAGTAAGCCAGGGCAGCAATCACAGCCGGTGTCCGCACATCGCCCAGTCCGCGCAACGCGGAAATGGAAACCACCTGGATGCCATCTGCGACTTGAAACAGCGCAGCCACAACGAGCAAGTGAGCGGCGAGTGTAATGACTTCTGGCGATTCAACGAACAAGCTGGCGATCGGGCGGCCAACGGTCATGAAGATGATTCCGCATATGCCCATCGTTCCTGCACCGAGCGCGATGCCGCCAAATCCGATTCGTCGCACGCGTGACAATTGTGCGGCGCCGTAAGCGTGTCCGACGCGGATGCACACAGCCATTCCGGTTCCCAACGCGAACATGAACGTCGTCGCAGCACAGGTAATCGCGATCTGATGCGCTGCGATGGCTTCGGCGCTGATCCAGCCCATCATGAGCGCGGCTGTTGCGAACGCTCCAACTTCGAGCAGGTGCTGCACGGCCACCGGCCAGCCGAGATGCAGCAATGCGCCAATGCGCCGCCATTGGACCGCAACCAGCCAGCGCACGGGATGAAACGCATTCAGCGGATTGGCTCGCAGGATGTAGGTCCACAACGCGATTGCCATCGCACTTCGCGCGGCCACTGTTGCCCAGCCGGCTCCTTCCAGACCGAGAGCCGGTGCGCCTAGGTTGCCGTAGATCAGAATCCAGTTGAGAAACACGTTCAGCATCACGCCGCCGAGCATGATCCAAGTGGCTGGCCACGGATGTTTCACGGCTTCGCAGAATTGCTTTCCGCCCTGAGCAATCAATGCCGGGCAAAGCGATGCTGCGATCAGGAGCAGGTAAGTGCCGGCCGCGTTGACGACTTCCGTCGGCTGACCGAGATGATGCAACAGCGGTTTCAGGGCTGCCACGGTTGACGCGAGCAGCAGACCGGTGATGCTGGAAACCAGCAACCCGTGCCGCAGCACTTCGCCGACATCGCGGTTCTTTCTCGCTCCGTATGCCTGCGCGGCGAGGACCGAAATGGAAGACAACAATCCGATTCCGAAAACGAGCGGCACGTGTGCAACGGCGTTGACGAGCGATGCAGCGGCGAGCGGGATCACCCCGACACGTCCCACCATCACGGTGTCCGCGAGTCCCATCAACATCTGGCTGAGCATGCCCGCGACAATCGGCAGCGCGAGCGCGATCGTTCGACGCGATTCCATTCGCCAGAGCCGGAAATAATGAGCAACAAGCGTCCGCATCAATCCTCCCGTGCGAATCTTGCCGGCAACAACGGTCGCAACAGGCGGGCGGGCCAGGAATTGGAGGCGCTGACACCGGCTGTGACGATCAGTGCCACCGCGACGATGATCAGACTTCCTGCCAGGAAGATTTCGCGAGAAAACACTTCGTTGCCGATTGTGCATCCGAGAAGAACCGCAATCAGCGGATTCACATAACCGGACGTCGCAACCTTCGCCGGTGTGCTGACACGCAGCAGAAAGCCGTAAGCGGTAAAGCCCACGAGCGATCCCATGACGGTTAAATACAACCACGCCAGAGCGGACGTGCTCGTCACACGAGCGAGCGAAAACGTTTCCGTTTCATTCGCAATCAAGCCGGTGAGAAGCAGCAGGCTTCCGCCAGCGATCATTTGCATTCCAACGCTGAGCAGCAGCGATTTTGGGCGCGACGAGTGACGGCTGAAAATCGATCCCGCCGCCCAGCAGAGTGAGGAGAACATCAGAACGATGACGCCGCCGACGTGGAGATGCGCCGCACCATCGGTCTTGCCCTGAGTCAGACACGCGACTCCGATGAATCCGACCACAAGTCCGACAATGACCCTTGATCTGGGGCGGATCCCATTGGGGCGGAGCCAGTCGATGATCACCATCCAGAGCGGAACCAGGGCTACGATCAGTGCGGCGACTCCGGATGGAATGAACCGCTCGGCCCAGCTCACGCCGCCGTTGCCGATTGTCAGCATCAGTCCACCGACGATGAACGCGTCGCGCCATTGCCGCAGAGTGGGAAAGCTTTGACCCCGGCTTGCGAAAAGAAAGAGCACCAGCCCGGCGACCAGCGATCGCGATCCTGCCATGAAAAACGGCGGGATGCTTTCGATGGCGAATCGGATGCCGAGATAGGTGGAACCCCAGACCACGTAAATCGCTGCGAAAGCCGCGACGATCAACCAGCGGCTTGGCGGCAGGTTGCGCGGCGATTCGAGCGATGTCGATTGTTCTGGCTCTGTGTTCATTGGCTTTGAGGCCGTCGCCAACAGGTTCTGAAAAAAGCAAAAACCCATCGCCGGTGGGCGATGGGTTTGTTGAAAACGTGTTTGCTCTATGAATTCAACCTTCCACCGCCAACGCTGGCTCGACGCAGCCAGACGACGCACATCGCCGCCGGATGTTTCGGCGCGCGGATGGCAATGGCGGTTACAGCATTCAAGTTCATGAAAGCGAATGGACTCTAACTCACGATCCTGACCGGTCAATACTTAGTTTGGAAACCTTTGCTCCGATCGCGTCACCAGTTCGTGCGCCCTTTCAGCATCCAAAATCCGATGATCCCGACTGAGAGTCTGATGGTCATCCTGACAATGCGATGCATACGCCACAGCTTGTGTGTTCCTCACTGTGTTTGTAGTCGCCTTCTTTGGAGGTGGAGGTGTAGTGGACCGGAACATCGATCTCACAGAAGACAACGAAGGAAACAAAGGAATAGTCCGAGCTTCGTTCCCTTCGTTTCCTTCTGTTCGACATTCCGTATCTCGTTCCGGTGGTTACAGGCCGCCGGCACCGGCGCGATAGATGTTTGTTCCGCTTTCTCGATTTCCCGATTTCCGCTTTTGGTTTGCATCAGCTCACATTTTACCTGTGCATCCGCACCTTTGCGGCGCCCTGCATTTGAGTTAAGGTCCGCGCGTGAAAGCGATCCAATTGGTGGCTCAAGGTGTTCCGGGAAAATTCGAACTGCGCGATCTGCCCGATCCGCAACCCGGACCGGACGATGTGGTGGTTGACGTCAAAGCCTGCGGGCTGAATCACCTGGATCTCTGGCTCGAAAGCGCCGGCCTTCCCGTTCAGGTGCCGATGCCGCGCACGCCGGGCGGCGAAGTTTCAGGTGTGATTGCGGCGATCGGTTCCAATGCAAGCGGCTGGAGGCCTGGCGATCGCGTGGCGGTTCAATCGAATGTGTTCTGCGGCGAATGTGAGTTCTGCCAGCGCGGCGAGGAATCGATCTGCATCAAGGGCGAATTGCTCGGTGTGACACGTGACGGCGGTTTTGCGGAGAAGGTGGTGGTTCCGGCGCGTGCGATTGTGAAGTTGCCGGAGGAAGTCAGCTTTGAAACATCGGCCGCACTCACGCTGGCGGGCAGCACCGCGATGCACATGCTCACCAGTCGAACACAGGTGAATCGCGGCGACTGGGTGCTGGTGATGGGTGGGGCGAGCGGTGTCGGTTCCGCAGCCATTCAAATCGCAAAACAGCTCGGCGGAAAGATCATCACCACAGGTTCAACGGAGGAGAAACGTCGGCGTGCGATGGAGCTGGGTGCCGACTTCGCTTTGGACACGAACTCGGACTGGCCGAAGGAAGTGCGCAAGATCACGAACAAGCGCGGTGTCGATCTCGTGGTGGAACATGTCGGCGGCGATGTGCTGCCGAAATGTTTTGAATGCCTGGCGCGCGGGGGAACGGTTGTCACCTGTGGTGCGACGGCGGGCCGCAACATTCAGTTCAATCTCTGGCCGTTTTTTGTGAAACAGCATCGCTTGATCGGCAGCTATGGACGCAACCGCGAGGACATCAAGGCGACGCTGGCATGGGCCGCAGCCGGCAAATTGAAGGCGGTGGTGGATGATGTGTATCCGCTTGAGAAAACGGCGGAGGCTTTTGCGCGGCTTCGCGCGCGTCAGGTGAAGGGCAAGCTGGTGATCAGGCCTTAAGCTGATTTTTTCTCAACGCAAAGGCGCGAAGGACGCGAAGAGCGCAAAGAAATTCTTTGCGGACGGTTTCAGAAAACTGTAGCCGCCGACGTGAGAATGCGGACGTTTTTCCCACGGTTCCGCCTCGTTACCTCGACAGTTACGAGATGCTGCAAGTCTCGACTTTGAAATATCAACTCTTCCTTGCGCCTCCCCTTTGCGTTGAAACCAAACCTTTGCGTTGAAATAAAAACGGAGTGAACTCGCGTCCACTCCGTTTGAAGTCTTATTGTGACTGCTGTTGGGTTTACAGCTTGATCAGCTCTTCCGCGATCTGGACGGCATTGAGCGCCGCGCCTTTCAGCAGCTGATCTCCGCTCACCCAGAAGCAGAGGCCGTTGTCGAGGGCGCAGTCCTTTCGGATGCGTCCGGCTTCACAGTTGTATTTCTCGGAAGTAAAGAGCGGCATCGGATACTTCTTGTTCTCCGGATCATCCACGAGGTCCAGTCCGGGTGCCTGCTTCAGAACTTCACGCGCGGCTTCGACGGTCACCGGTTTTTCGAACTCGGCGGTCACGGCGATCGAGTGCGAGCGATAGACCGGAACGCGGACGCACGTGACGCTGGCGCGAAAGGTCGGGTGATGCATGATCTTGCGGCCTTCGTTCTCCATCTTCATCTCTTCCTTCGTGTAGCCGGTTGGCAGGAAGGAATCGACGTGCGGCAGAACGTTGAACGCGATCTGGTGCGGATACACTTCCTTCGTCACCGGCTTGCCGGCGACGATCTCTCCGACCTGGCGTTCGAGTTCCTCCAGCGCCTTGGCACCGGTGCCGGAAACGGCCTGGTAACTTGAAGCGAAGATGCGCTTCACGCCGAAAGCCTTGTGCAACGGATACAGCGCCATGAGCGTGATCGCCGTGGTGCAGTTTGGATTGGCGATGATGCCCTTGTGCTTCTTCACGTCCTCCGCGTTGATTTCCGGAACGACGAGCGGGACGTTGTCGTCCTGGCGGAACGCGCTGGAATTGTCCACAACCACGCAACCGGCCTTTGCGGCGATCGGCGCAAATTCCTTCGAGATGCTGCCGCCGGCGCTGAAGAGCGCGATGTCAACGCCGTTGAAAGAATCCTTGGTCAGTTCGGTGACCGCGATCTCCTGTCCGCGGAAGGTCAGTTTTTTGCCGACGGAACGCGCGGAGGCGAGAAGGGTCAGCTTTCCGACGGGGAAATTGCGCTTCTCGAGGGTTTTGATCATTTCGACGCCGACGGCTCCCGTGGCGCCGACTACAGCCACATGCGGTTGTTTATTCATACAAAATGGTCGCGTATCTTAGCTGCTGCGCGCGGGGTGTCAATGAAGCCGCTGGGACAGTGATGATGCTAATACTTCGGATTGCGGCGCCAAAAATACCGGACGCCATTGGGGAATTCCGAGGGCGAACAGGACGTGCACGCCGAGAGTTTGCTTGCACGGGAAGTGTCCGGCTTCCAGAATCCGCGAGTGCTTTCCGAGCATGCCGTGCCCAACCTGGAGTGCTGCAGGGCAAGAGCGCGCCTTCGCGCGATCCGAAAAATTTATTTTTATTCCGAGGCGTTTTCATCTGTTCTCCCCGTCATTCTGTTCCTGGTTCTGGCAACCGCGCCTTTGCGCGCTGCGGCGCTGCCCAATTATTTCCCACGCGTTCTGACCACCGAAGAAGGCCTGCCGCAGAATTCGGTCACGGCAATCGTTCAGACGCATGACGGTTATCTTTGGATCGGAACCTACGACGGACTCGCGCGTTACGACGGGCATGCCTTCACAATCTTCAACACGGAACGCGACAACGCGCCGCAAATGCCAAGCAGTCGTGTCGTCGGGCTGTTTGAGGATGATGAATCGACGCTCTGGATCGCGCATGAATCGGGTGAACTGACGCGGTTTCGGAATGGACGCTTTGAAACGCTCGATTTCCGTGTGCCGTGGGAAAACCGGAAAATTGTCGCGATGGCCAGAGATGAAACTCGAAAACTCTGGCTGCTTAACGAAGAAGGCCGCATGGCGTCGATGGAAGGCGATGTCATCTCGGTTCCCAATCCCGGAAGCACCACGAAGATTGCCTCGCTGGTCCGGACCGATTCCGGACGACTTTGGATCGCTTATGCGGGGCTCGTGTTTTCGCTGACGAACAACCAGCTGGTGGCGTTGGGAACCGAAGCGGAACTGGGCGGATACGTCACGGGCATTGCTGCGAGTGGCGGGGATTCCCTCTGGATTTTCACCGGCGACCGGTTGCGGAAGTGGACGGGCGGGGAGCTGGTCGCCGATCTGGGGCGAAGTCCATGGGAACAGAGTTCCGTGAGCGTGGTGATTGAATTGCGATCCGGCGCGCTGGCCGTCGGCACGCTCGACAGTGGCGTTTACATTGTGTTTCCCGAGAAAGGAGCGCTGCACTTCGATCGCTCAAATGGATTTCCGCATGATTGGACCCGCTGTCTCGTGGAAGATCGCGAAGGAACTCTTTGGGCCGGCACAGGCAGCGGCGGACTGGTGGCGTTGCGCGCTGGAAACGTGGCGACGGTGAACCCGCCCGATCTCTGGCACGAACGCGACCTCCTGTCGGTGACTGCCACCCCGGACGGTTCGATCTGGATCGGCACGGAAGGAATCGGGCTCTACCGGTTTCAGAATCATCAGTGGACGAGGTTCGCCGAAGAACATGGTTTCTCGAATGTGTTCGTCTGGTCCGCTTCGGCGAAGCCCGACGGCGAACTTTGGGCGGGAACGTGGGGAGGCGGCGTTTACATGTGGAAAGGAGAGCAATTCGTTCCGCCGGTCGGCCTGGAGGGGTTTAATCTGCCCGCACCCGCCATTCTGCACAGCAGGAACAACATTACATGGATCGGCACGGGCGCGGGACTGTTGAGATACAAGGATGGGCAGACGACGCTCTTCGGACGGAATGTCGGATTGGAGCGTCCTGATGTTCGCGCCATTGTGGAAGATGACTCCGGCGGAATCTGGTTTGGAATGATGGGTGGCGGGCTGGCCTGTTTGCGGGATGGAACGGTTCGGCAGTTTCATCAGGCGGACGGGCTTTCGAGCGAATATGTCCAGGCACTGCGTTGGGACAAAACCGGCGTCCTCTGGATCGGAACCTACGGCGGTGGCATCAATCGGTGGAAGGACGGACGTCTCTCGACAATCAGCATGGCGGAGGGATTGCCGAATAATGTGATCTGCCACATTGAAGACGATGAGTCGGGAAATCTTTGGTTCAGTTCGCGCGGCGGCATCTTTCGCGTGGCAAAAACGGAGTTGAATCAGTGCGCCGATGGATTGAGCCGTTCGGTGGCGTGTTTGAGTTACGGAAAAGGAGACGGAATGCCGACGCTCGAATGCACAGGTGGTTTTCAGCCCGCAGGCTGCAGAACAGGCGACGGGCGCCTTTGGTTTCCAACGACGAAGGGTCTCGTTGTAATCGATCCAGCGAATGCGAAACCGAACCAGCTGCCGCCGCCGGTGGTGATCGAAAGCGTGGTGGTGAATGGAAAACCGGTGCCGGTCGGTCCGCGACACACTGCGCAGCTGATTGTCAGACCGAATGAGCGCCTTTCAGAAATCCGTTACACCGCACTGACGTTCGTTGCGACCGAAAAGGTGAGATTCCGCTACCGGCTGAAAGGTCTTGAAACGGAGTGGAACGATGCCGGCAATGAGCGTGTGGTGAATTACAGCTACGTCCCGCCGGGGAACTATGTGTTCGAATTGAAAGCCTGCAACAGTGACGGCATCTGGAACGAAACGGGTGCCAGTCTTTCGTTTGTGGCCCAGCCGCATCTCTGGCAGCGATGGTGGTTTCAGCTGCTGGAGGTGTTGCTCGCGGCGGCATTGTTGATTGCCGTTGTGCTCGTGATTTCGCGGCGCCGCATGCGGCTGAAACTCGAGCGGCTTGAACGTCAGAGGGCAATCGAACGCGAACGCGCGCGCATCGCGCAGGACATTCACGACAACCTCGGTGCGAGCCTCACGCGCATTTCGCTGTTGAGCCAGTCGGCGCATTCCGAGCTCGAGAATCCCGCCCGTGCCGCCACACAGCTCGATCGCATTTACGACACAGCCCGCGAACTGACCCGCGCGATGGATGAAATCGTCTGGGCCGTGAATCCGCAGCACGACACGCTCGACAGTCTTGCGAATTATCTGGGCAAGTTCGCGCAGGATTTTCTTGGGCCGCTTCAGATTCGATGCCGTCTCGATGTTCCAGTGGAACTGCCGCACTGGCCGGTGACAGCGGAGATGCGGCACAACCTGTTCCTCGCTTTCAAGGAAGCGTTGCACAACGTCGTGAAACATGCGGGTGCGTCGGAGGTCACCCTTGCATTGAGCCTGGACCCAACCGCGTTCACGTTCGTGATACGGGACAACGGCCGCGGTTTCCTGCCGAACGATGTCGCGCGTGATACCAAATCGGAAGGAAGAATTTCATCCGGCAACGGACTCGTGAACATGCGCGGGCGGCTTGAGAAAATGAACGGCGCATTGGAGGTTGAAGGCGCTCCCCGCGCCGGAACCACGGTGCGGTTCAGAGTGCCGGTAATAATACAGGTGGACAAATGAGTGTCGGCAAAAATGACGACAGGCCTTCGCGTTCCAGCACAAGTAAGCTGAGCCGCGTGAGCATCGGCGTTTCAATGATCGAAGACGACGCTCCCGCCCGCGAGATCATCGCCGGGTGGATTCGCCGCGCGGAGGGATTCCATCTCGTGAGCGAACATGGGAGCGCCGAAAGCGCGCTGGCGAAGATGCCGGCGGAAAATCCGAATGTCGTGCTGGTTGACATCAATCTTCCCGGCATGAGCGGCATCGAATGCATCGGCCGGCTGAAGCCGATCCTTCCCGAAACGCAGTTTGTGATGGTGACGGTGTACGAGGATGCTGATCACATCTTTCACGCGCTGGCCGTCGGAGCGAGCGGCTATTTGCTGAAACAGACACCGCGCGCCGATCTGCTTGCGGCATTGAAGGAAGTTCATGCCGGTGGTTCACCGATGAGCAGCAACATTGCGCGCAAGGTGGTGCAGTCATTTCGCCGTCCCGAACTGGAGGCGAATCCCAGCTATGAACTGTCGCCCCGCGAACGCGAAGTGCTCGAACTGCTCGCACGCGGGTATCTCTACAAGGAAATTGCCGATTCGCTGCAGATCAGTGTGCCGACGGTGAACACCTACATCCGTCGCATCTACGAAAAGCTGCACGTCCGTTCTCGCGCCCAGGCAGTGGCGAAATATGCAAATTTCCCGCTCGGCCATTCCCCCGGCAGCAATGCTGCGTGAAGCGGTCCGCTTCTGTTTTTCACCACATTGAGGTGTTGTCAGAACACAGGTCTTCCGTGGCTCTGACCGGTCTCAACGAGATCCGCCTGATGAAGTTCCCGAACGAGAATCATGGCGCGAATCGTGAACGAATTTGCTCTGTTCGCATTTCTTTTTCCCGCATTCGCTCCTGAAGAAAAATTTCCGCTTTCCTGTTCTACGCGCTTGGCAGGATGCGTTCTCGCAAGCATTGTGATTTCATTCCGGGATCAGCGTCCGGGATTTTTTGTGATGAGCGATTCGCGAAACAGGATAACAGGATCGAATTATTCCGCGGGTGGTTTTCGACGGATCACACGGCTGGTGCCGCAGGTGAAAGTTCGCTTCGTCGGCTTCATGCTGGTTGTGGTTTCCGGCGGCATTCTCCTCTCGTGGATCACGCACAGCATCTGGAACCAGCTCGACAAGCTGCAGAAGGAACACTCGGCGGTGAAGAGCGAGAGCTTTTATCTCGGCGTGCATCTGCGCGGCGCAATCCGCAGTCTCAATGACAAGCTGCTGCAATACGGCGTTTCGAGAGATCCGCTGGTGCGGAGTGCGTTTATCGAGGAGTCGGTGGAGCTCAAGGCGTGGATTCAGACGAACCGTTTTCATCTGGATCAGATGGTTGATGTGCAGTTGTTGCAAAGCCTCGAAGTCTCGCGACAGCTGGAGATTCTGCTTGAGGCAGAGGCTGAGTATGACCGGTATCTCACGAACACAGTGGAGCTGCTCGCGGAGGCAGGAATCGAGGACGAAAGCATTTCGTTTGAGAAGCTCTATCGAAAGGTGCGCGAAATCTCGAGCAGCCTGTTTCCGTTGTGCGACAGCCTCGTGAAGGCGCAACGACTGGGGTTCTCAGAGTTTCTGAATGAAACGCAGCGAACACTCGCCAGTCATCAACGGCTGCTCCAGCTCTGTTCCGTGCTCATCCTCGGCCTTGCGATTGCCCTCGCGCTGCTGGTTTATCGCGGAATGATCGCACCGTTGCGGGTTGGGTTGAGCGAAAGCCAGACGATCATCGAACGTCAGGAAAAGCTGGCGTCGCTCGGCATTCTTGCATCCGGCGTCGCGCACGAAATCCGAAATCCGCTCACGGCGATCAAGTTCCGGTTGTTCAGTCTGCGCAAGGCGCTGCCCGACGTGGCGCAAAGTGAAGACGCGGGCATCATCGCCAGCGAAATCAACCGGCTGGAACGGATCGTCCAGGACTTTCTACAGTTCGCCCGGCCGTCCGAACCGCGGCTGGCCAAGATACCCGCGAGCCAGATTCTCAGGGATGTGCATCAGTTGCTGCGCCCCCAGCTGGAACGGTCGGCGATCGAGCTGAACATTGAATTGCAGGATGCGGTGGAAATTTTCGCCGACGCGCAGCAGATCAAGCAGGTGCTCATCAACCTGATTCAGAACTCGGCGGAGAACATTGGCAGGAACGGAACGGTGATGCTCCGGTTGCGGACCGACACTGCTGATCTCGAGGGCAGGGAACGCTCGGTGGTGATTCTCGCCGTGACCGACACCGGAAAAGGAATCCCGCCCGAGGTGGAATCACGCCTGTTCGATCCGTTCTTCACGACCAAGGAAGGTGGAACGGGCCTGGGACTGGCGATTGCCTCGCGCATTGTCGAGAAGCACGGCGGCATGCTGCGATACAAGACGAAGCTCAATTACGGCACCACCTTCGAAGTGGTGCTGCCCGGAATCGAAAACGATGCAAGCGAACATACTTCTGATTGAGGATGACCGGAGCACCGCATCCGCGTTGCAGAACGTGCTGCAGGCGGAAGGTTACGCCGTGCAGATCGCGGGTCGTGGCGATGAGGGACTGCAACGCGCCCGACAGGGACAGTTCGATCTTGTGATCACCGACCTGAAACTTCCCGGCATCGGCGGACTCGACCTGATCGCTCAACTTCATGCAGCGAAGCCGAAGTTGCCGATCGTGATGATGACTGCGCATGGAACGACTGAAACGGCCATCGAAGCGACGAAGCTCGGCGCGTGTGAATATCTCCTGAAGCCGTTCGAAGCGGACGAGCTGCTGGATCTTGTTTCGGCGACAGTGGCGAGTTCGCGGCGGATGTCGGAAGCTGTGGACATCGGTGAGCCGCGAAACTCACAGCGGGCGATCGTGGGAAACAGCCGCGTGATGCAGAACATTTACAAGGAGATCGGTCGTGTGGCAGCGACGCCGGTCACGGTCTTGATCCGGGGCGCCACGGGAACCGGGAAGGAACTGATTGCCCGTGCGATTTACCAGCACAGCAACCGCGCGAACAAACCGTTCATCGCAGTGAACTGTGCGGCCATTCCGGAGAATCTGCTGGAGAGCGAACTGTTCGGTCACGAGCGCGGAAGTTTCACCGGGGCCAACACGCGCCGGATCGGACGTTTTGAACAGGCGCAGGGCGGAACGATCTTTCTTGATGAAATCGGCGATCTCGCGCCGAACACACAGGCGAAGCTGTTGCGCGTGCTGCAGGAGAAATGTTTTCAACGCGTCGGTGGCGATGAAGTCATTTCCGTCGATGTCCGTGTGCTGGCGGCGACGCATCGTGACCTTGAAGCCGCCATCCAGGAAAAAGAGTTTCGCGAAGATCTGCTGTATCGACTGAGCGTGGTGACGATCACGTTGCCGACGTTGAAGGATCGGGCGGAGGACATTCCCGACCTCGTCCGATTTTTCATCAGTCGTTATGCGACGGAACTCGGGATGGAGAAACCGTCTGTTCAACCGGAAGCGATTGCGTGGCTTCAGGCGCAACCCTGGCCGGGCAACGTGCGCGAGCTGGAGAACGTGGTGCGCCGGGCGATGCTTGCGGCCCGGCCTTTCGCGGTGGGACTCGAGCATGTGAAACAGGCGGCCGGACAGGTGAAAAGACCCGCTGACGGCGTCGCGCAGTCGCATGCGGCTTACATTGCCGCCTTGCTTGAGCGTGTGCGCCGGGGCGAAGCGGAGAATGCCTACTCAACAATGATTGCGGAGCTGGAGCCGGAGCTGTTCTCGCAGGCGATTCATCTCGCCCAGGGGAACCAAGCCAGGGCAGCGCGATGGCTCGGAGTGACCCGGTTGAAAATGAGGGAAAAGCTCATTGAGTTCGGGCTCCATCCCAATAGCGGCGGTGGCGAAAAGTCATCGTGATGGATGCATAGTTCCGTCCCGGGGATTGAGACTCGGACTGGGAAAACGGAATGAATGGCGGAGAAAAGGAGGCGGCACAGTCTTATGAATGATGCTGTTCATCAGCGTGAGTTTGCCCGAAAAACATTGAGTTCAACCCACGAAGAATTAGGGTTTGCGGCAACGTGGCGATGAAAACGTTTGCTGAATTGAACTTTCCCGGCCGGTTGATTGCCGTCGAAGGACTGGATGGCTCGGGGAAGTCCACGCAGATTTACCTCCTCAAGCGGTGGCTCGAGGCGGAGGGCATCCGGGTTTACTTCAGCGAATGGAATTCGTCGGAGCTGGTGAAATCCGCAACGAGCAAGGGCAAGAAGCGTGAGCTGCTGACACCAACAACCTTCAGTCTGATTCACGCAACCGATTTTGCGGACCGTTACGAGAGGCATCTCCTTCCACTGCTGCGCGCGGGTTACGTGGTGCTGTGCGATCGCTACATTTACACCGCGTTTGCGCGGGATGTCGTGCGCGGCTGTCCGCCGCAATGGGTGCGCGGCGTTTATAACTTTGCCGCGCTGCCCGACATTACGTTCTTCTTCAAGGCAGACCTGGAGGTTTCGCTGAATCGAATTCTGGAAGGTCGTCCCAAGTTGAAGTTCTTCGAGGCGGGAATGGATTTGCGGCTTTCGCCTGATCCGTATGAAAGCTTTCGGATTTTTCAGGGACGGATTCTCGAGCAATACCTGGCGATGAGCACGGAGTTCAATTTCATCGTGATCGATGCGAACCAGCGCGTGGAGGCGCAGCAGGGTGTGGTGCGGCAGCTGGTGCAGGAGCGGATCGATCTGTCGCGCTACCTTCGGCGCAATCCACTGCCATTGCCGCCTCAGCGCCGCTCGGAGAGCAAGGTGGTGGTGGCGTCGGATCCGGATGACGAATCGGTGGAATGAGAAAGAATTTCAAGAGCACGATCGTTGTTCCGCAGCCTGGCCGGCGGCGGTTTTATGGGCATGGGATTCCGGGCGTTGAACCGGAGGAGCTTGTCGGGAAACTGATCGTCGTCGAAGGAGCGGATGGTTCGGGACGCTCGACGCAGATCGCGCGGCTGGTGGACTGGCTGGAAACCGGCGGTCATGCGACGGTTCAGGTGGGTTTGAAGCGATCGACACTGGTCAGTGAAGAGCTCGAACGCGCACAGGGAGGAAACATCCTGAGCCGCACAACGCTTGGACTGTTCTACGCGACTGACTTTGCCGATCAGCTCGAGAACATCATCCTTCCGGCGCTCAAGGCCGGGTTCATTGTTCTGGCGGATCGTTACATCTACACGCTGATGGCGCGTGACATGGTTCGCGGGATGGACGAAGACTGGCTGACGAATCTTTACGGGATCGCGCTGGAACCAGATGCCGTGTTCTATCTGGAAGTGGATGCCGAGGAGCTGGTGCAGCGAAATCTTTCGAAAAGCGCGACGCTGGACTACTGGGAAAGCGGCATGGACCTTGGATTTTCGCGCGATATGTTCGACAGCTTTGTGCGGTATCAGACCGCGATGAAGACGGCCTTTCGAAAGCTTCAGAAGACCTATGGTTTTACGATTGTGGACAGCAACCGCCCGGTGGACGCGGTCACACGGGAATTACGGAAGAAGATCGATCGCGTCCTTCAGGGGCGATAATGGCCGGATTTGCTGGGGAAATCGCTTGTGAGAAAATAGCGATTCAGTAGGATGCGGAAGTGCCGATCTGTTGAATGGTTTGTTGAGTCGAGACGAACTTAAGAAGTATGCCCTCGTCTGCACCATTTGAAGTCGCCGTTGCCGAGGCCGAACCCGTTGAACCGGTCCAGCGTCGTGGAACTCTTCTCATCGTTGACGACGAGGAGGGCCCGAGGCAGTCCCTCCGAGTCATCTTCAAGGACGAATACGACGTGCTGATGGCTGAAAGCGGCGCCCATGCGATTGAGCTGGCGCAGCATCATCCCATCGATGTGGCAGTGCTGGATATCCGGATGGCCGGAATGTCTGGGATCGAAACGCTGGAGAAACTGAAGGCGGTGCATCCGGACATCGAGGTCGTCATGATGACGGCCTTCGAGACCACGGACACAATGCGGCAGGCGCTCCGGTTGCGGGCGTGCGATTACATCAACAAGCCTTTCGATCTTTCAACCATGCGCGCGGCCGTGAGCCGGGCGATGCAGCGGCGGACTCTGGAGAGTGAGATTCACGACAACGAGGAAAAACTCCAGCAGCTGATGATCGAGCTGGAGAACCAGAAGATCGAGGAGCAGATCGCCAACACGCGCGGTGAGATTTACGCCAGCATCCTCCACGACATCAACGGGCCGCTCACCGTCATTTCAGGTTTCGTTCAGTTGATGAACCAGCGTTTCAACAACGCTTCCCGGCTGGAGCAGGATGATGTCGCCTTCCTGAAAGACCGCCTGAAGATCATTACGCGCCAGATCACCAACTGCATCGAGATTTCCCGCCGTTACCTTGGCTTCCTCCGCAAGCAGTCGGATGAAGCACCGCGGGTTGGAGTGAACCAGCTTCTTGCCGACCTGCAACATCTCGTCAACGTCCATCCCAGCCTTCAGCACAACACCTTCACCCTTCACCCTCTCGCCGAGGACATCGGTGTGAAGATGAATGGCACGGACCTGATTCAGGTGCTGCTGAATCTTTCGGTGAACGCATTCCAGTGTTCCCCAAAACCTCACGAGGTTTCGATTATGGGAACTGTCCTTTACGAACCGTTGGATCTCACGACGCTCCGGGACAGTGCGGAGGTGCGCATTTTGAACCTGGAGAAGTTTGAGAACACAGCTCCGCTGCTCCAGGTGTCGGTTTCGGACACGGGCCCGGGAATTCCACCCGAAGTTTTGCCCAGGATTTTTCAGCCGTATTTTACGACGAAAGGATCGCGTCAGGGGACTGGCCTTGGGTTGAACATCGTTCAACGCCTGGTCAAGGAGGCCCACGGCGCGCTGCATGTTCACACGCGTGCGAACATTGGAACCACCTTCACCGTCTATCTTCCGGCTTCAAGATTGTTGAAGTGACGCATTCGCGTTACTTGTATCAAGGGGCTTGAGATCAAGTTTGCCTCCAGCCTGTCGATATCAGCAACGGCCCAGAGGCTTCGATCGGACGACACATGGACGTGATTAAAAAGCGAATTTTGTTTGTGGAGGACAATCCGGTCCTTCTGCAGATGTATCAGGTCATGCTGGAGCATGACCCGCGGTGGGACGTCACAGTGGCCGAAGGAGGACCGCAGGCAATCGAATTGATGGAACGCCAGCCGTTTGACGTCGTCGTCTCCGACCTGCGCATGCCGCGGATGAACGGTGTGGACCTGCTTGAGATCGTCCGCGATCGGTTCCCCAAAGTTTCCCGCATCATCATCTCGGGCCTCAGCGACCAGGAGGAGGTCGCGCGATCGCTCGGCGCCACGCATCAGTTCCTGGCCAAACCGTTTGACGTTCGCAGCCTGACCTCAACGCTCGACCGGCTTCGAAGTCTCGATTCCTATCTGCGAAATGACCGTTTGAAGGCGCTCGTTGGCGGTCTGACATCGCTGCCCAGTTTTCCGTCGCTCTACCTGGAGATCATGAAGGAACTCAATTCGGAGAATCCTTCGGTGGAATCGATCGCCGGAGTGATCGCGCGTGATCCGGGAATGACGGCGAAGATGCTGCAGATCGTGAACTCTGCGGCGATCGGCCTTTCGCGAAAGGTTGGCAGCCCTTATGAAGCGGTACAATTTCTCGGATTCGGAACCGTTCGGTCACTCGTTCTTTCCGCCCACATTTTTTCCTGCTTCGAGAAAACCGATCTCCGTGGATTTTCCGTAACGGAACTTTGGAATCACGGAATGCGGACGGCGCGGGTCGCGTGCATGATCATGCAATACGAACAGGCGGAGCCGGCAGAGGTGGAGGATGCGTATCTTGCCGGAATGCTGCATGACATGGGCAAGCTGATCCTTGCCGAAGGATTGCCAGATCGGTTTCAGCAGGCACTGACGCTCGCGGCGGAAAGAAACGTTCCGTTGCACGAGGCGGAAAAGGAAGTTTTCGGCGCCACGCACGCCAGTGTTGCGGCTTATTTGCTGGGGCTGTGGGGCTTGCCTGCGTCGATCGTCGAGGCCGTCGCGCTTCATCATACACCCGCCGAGAGCCCGGTGCGGACTCTCAGTCCGTTGACAGCGGTTCACGTGGCCGATGTGCTGGAGCGGGAAATTTCTCGCACGGCGCTTCCCGGCCAGACAGCTGAGCTGGACGTGAATTACATCGCGGCCGTGCGTTGCGACAATCGTCTGAACGCCTGGCGGAATGAGGCGGCGATGATCGTGAATGTTCCGTCGCGCGATTAGCGGCGATTACCAGCTCAATGCCTGCAACCGGCGGGCAACTTCCTCGGCATTGGCGCGGCTGTTGAAGGCGCTGATGCGGAAATAACCTTCGCCCTTCGAACCGAAACCGCTGCCCGGTGTGATCACCACATTGGTTTCGTTCAAAATGCGATCGAATGCCTGCCAGCTGTTGACCTCTTTCGGCGTGCGAACCCAGATGTAAGGTGCGTTCACACCGCCAAACACCTTCAATCCCGCCTTCTTCGCTCCATCGCGCAGAACCTTGGCATTGCCGAGATAATGGCCGATCAGTTCCTTTACCTGCGCTTTGCCTTCGGGAGTGTAGAGCGCCTCGGCGCCACGTTGAATGATGTAGGAGACGCCGTTGAACTTCGTCGTCATGCGCCGGAGCCAGAGCGGGTGGAGCGGCTTGAACTCGCCAGTGCGAGTCTGGGCATTCAGCGACTTGGGAACGATGGTGAACGCGCAGCGTGTTCCTGTAAAACCGCCGTGCTTGGAGAAACTGCGGAATTCGATCGCGCATTCACGCGCACCGGGAATTTCGTAGATCGAATGCGGAATCGCCGGATCGGTGATGTAAGCCTCGTAGGCGGCATCGAACAGGATGATTGATTTGTGTTCGAGCGCGTATTTGACCCACGCCTCCAGCTGCTCGCGCGTGGCCGCTGCGCCGGTCGGATTGTTCGGTGAACAGAGGTAAATGACATCCACGTGCTTCTTCGGCGGCTCCGGAATGAATCCGTTGCTGGGACGGCACGGAAGATAAACCAGCTTGCTGTAGGCGCCGGCTTCATTGGCTTCGCCGGTGTGGCCTGCCATCACGTTTGTGTCCACGTAAACCGGGTAAACCGGGTCGCTGATCGCAATCCTGTTCTTGTGCCCGAGAATATCGAGGATGTTGCCGCAGTCGCATTTCGAGCCGTCGCTCACGAAAATTTCGTCGTCCGCCACATCAATGCCGCGGTCGCGGAAATCGTTTTGCGCAATCGCATGGCGCAGCCATTCGTAACCCTGTTCCGGACCGTAACCGCGGAAGGTTTCGCGCGACGCCATTTCATCCACGGCCTTGTGCATCGCGGAAATTACCGCGGCTGGAAGCGGTTCGGTCACGTCGCCGATGCCGCAACGGATGAGCCGGCTGGCGGCTTCAGGGTTGGAATCGCAGAAAGCTTTCACGCGGCGGGCAATCTCCGGAAAAAGATAACCGGCCTTCAGCTTCAAATAATTGTCGTTCAGGTGTGCCATGAAATTCTGGTGTTGTGCCGCTGTCTGAGCAGGCGGCGCGAGACACTAAAGCAACGGGTATCTTCGTGCAAGCATGCGGGGATTGGTCAAGAAGCCGGGATTGCGGTTTGAAGTGGCTCCGCTACTTTCTGGGGCGGTGAAATTGTCGGTTAAAAGCGATTATGCTGCGCGGGCCGTTCTCGGCCTGGCCCGGCATTTCCCGAAGGGCAGCGCGTTGAAGATCGAGGAGCTGGCATCGGAACAGATCATTCCTCCCAATTACCTGGTCCAGATTCTCATCGAACTGAAGGCCAAGGGCATCGCCAAGAGCGTCCGTGGCAAGGAAGGCGGATATCTGCTGGCCAAAACCCCGGCTGAGATCACGCTGGGCGACATTCTTCGAGCGGTGCATGGCGAAGTGTTCGACACGCCCGCGCTTTCCGATCCGGAATGTTCTCCGGAACTGAAGTCGGCCTGGGGGCAGTTGAAACGCGACATCGAAATCGCTGCCGACCGAATTACTTTTCAACAATTGCTCGATCTGGGAACCGACAAGGAAAAGATGTATTACATCTGAACGACGTCCCGACGATGGAAGGTGCCAGTCCCATGGTCGCAGTTGGTAGGTTCAAACCCTATGTCTGCCAGCCGAGTTTCCGATTTCCATTCCTTTTCCGGTTGATCGCGTGAGATCCAGAAGGATGCACGGTTTGTCGCGGCGAGGATGAGTTGCGGCAATTGAATAAGCTTTTAGAACGGATTCATCCGGAGCAATGTGGCGAAGGTAACGGTGATGGTCGGCGATTCTGGATTGGATTTTGAACGGCATTGCAGACCCGGTTGCCAACAGGGGTGAAAACAGATCCCAAATACAGTTTAAGCCGGCGAAGCGTTTAATAGACCGTTTCGCCGCGATGGTTACGGTGCCTATATGAGCAACGAGAATCAGACGAATCGAACTTTGCTTTTGATTGAAGATAACGAGGACGACGTCTTCCTGATGCGCCGCGCGTTGCGCAAGAGCAACATCAACCTGCCGCTCCAGGTGGTGATGGATGGACAGGAGGCACTCGATTATCTCGCCGGCGCGAACAAGTTTGCGGATCGCAGTCTGCATCCGATTCCCGCTCTGGTCTTTCTCGATCTGAAGCTCCCGTACGTTCACGGCTTTGAAGTGCTCCAGTGGATTCGCAGTCAGGAACAGTTGAGAGACATCCCGGTCGTCGTGCTGACATCATCGCCTGAGGACCGTGACCGTCAGAAGGCCCACGCGCTTGGCTCACGCGCTTACTACGTCAAGCCGCCCAGTCCCGAAGTGTTGCTCCAGGCCATGCAGTTCGTTCCCGGATATCAGCCGGAAGCTGCGAGTAAATAATTCGATTCTGATTGCTGGCTGGTTTGGTCGAATTATTTCAAGAGTTCCCTCAAAGCGTCGGGATCACCGGTGGGTTGCTGACAACTGGCGCCCGTACACAGATAAACGAGTGCGTTGTCTTTCGCCGACAGTGTTCGCGCAAATTCCTCCACCGGACCTGTGTTTCCCAACACCACGAGGTTTGGGTGAAAGGTTGAATGCAGGACGCGGATCAATCGCTTCACGTCTTCCGAGGATGCGTCTCCCGTCACGACAGCCCGCGTGGCAGGCTGCAAGGAAAAGTCGAGCGCCTGCAGCATGTAGGGAAGCGCCTGTGGCGCCTGTTGCAAACGGGCCGCAAACAAGCGAAGACTTTTTTCGGCTGCTTCAGTGAACTCCTTTCGACCGGTAATTTCCCCGAGCTTCAACAGGGCAAAAATTGCGACGGAATTGCCCGAAGGTTCGGCGCCGTCGTAGGCCTCCTTCACCCGAACGATCAAATCAGTCGCCGCCGTGTCGCTCTGCCAGAATCCGCCTTCCTCCCGATCGTAGAACTTCTGGATCATCGTTTCCGCGAGTGCGATCGCGAATGCGAGTTGGTCCGGATCTAGTGTGACCTGATACAGTTCGAGAACTCCTGCGAGCTGGAATGCGTAGGCTTCGAGCAGTTGCACGTTGTCGCGTTCGCCGTCCCGCCACCGGTGATAAAACGTTTTGGTGGAACCATCCCAGAGTCGCGATTGAATGAAGCGAAAGTTTCGCAATGCGGCATTGAGATATTCCACTTCACCGAGCACTCCGTAAGCACGCGCGAAGGCACCGAGCATCAACCCATTCCAGGAAGCCAGCACCTTGTCGTCGAGATGTGGACGAATCCGATGGCTGCGCACTTTCAGCATCTTGCGTCTCGCGGATTCCAATAGCGGACGATCGGCTTCCGGAACCTCCGGCTGAACGATGCTGAGCACATTCTGGTTTTGAAGCGGCTGAGGATGGCTGTGGTCGATGAAGTTGCCTTGCTCGGTGATTCCAAAATAACGTGCTGCGACGTTGAACTCCTCAGGCGACAGGAGTTTTGAAAGTTCCGAACGCGTCCAGCAGTAGAACTTTCCTTCGTGCCCTTCGCTGTCGGCGTCCTCAGCGGAATAAAATCCGCCTTCCGGATGCGTCATGTCGCGAAGCACATAGTTGAGAATGTCGCGTGCGGTTTGCGCATGGCGTTCGTCGCCGCTGATGAGATACACGTCGAGATAGAGCGGCACGAGCTGCGCGTTGTCATAGAGCATTTTTTCGAAGTGCGGCACCAGCCATTCGGCATCGACGGAATAGCGCGCAAAGCCGCCGCCGAGCTGGTCATTGATGCCGCCCGCGGCCATTCGTTCGCAGGTGTGCAGCACCATCCGGATCGCTTCGGCATCTCCAAATCGTTTCGCGTAACGCAACAGAAACTGCGGCTGACTCGGTTGCGGAAACTTGGGCGCGTTTCCAAATCCGCCGTTGCGTGGATCGTAATGTTCCTTGAACAACGCGCCAGCCTGGCGAATGACGGCATCGTTCAAAATCAGTCCTTGAGTCGATTCGCCGGTATCAACCATTTGCGCGAGCCGCTGATGAACATCGGCCGCCGAATCCAGCACGTCGTCCCGGCGCGTTTCCCAAAGCTGATGAATATGCTGCAGTAAAGCCAGAAAGCCCGGGCGCCCGTAACGATTGTCCGGTGGAAAGTAAGTGCCGCCGAAGAATGGTTTAAGGTCGGGGGTGAGAAACACGGACATCGGCCATCCGCCGCTGCCGGTCGTTGCCTGGACGAATGTCATGTAGATTTTGTCCACATCAGGCCGTTCCTCGCGATCCACCTTGATGCTGACGAAATGTTCTTTGAGATACGCACCAATCTGTTCGTTTTCGAACGATTCGCGTTCCATCACATGGCACCAGTGGCAGGTGGAGTAACCGATGCTGAGAAAGATCGGTTTGTTTTCGGTGCGCGCTTTCTCGAACGCCTCGGCGCCCCAGGGAAACCAGTCCACGGGATTGTGGGCGTGCTGAAGCAGGTAGGGAGATTTTTCCCGGATAAGACGGTTGGTGTGCGCGTGAACAGTCTGGTTGCCGCTGGTTGTTTCCATGAATGCGTTCACGGTAATGCGAAAGTGAGCGGGCGGCAAAAGGGTTGTGGAACTTTTCGCGTTTGGAGTGCGCGGACATATCCGCGCTTTCAAGTTTGGGGACATGTCTCCAAACGAAAAGCCGCGACATGTCTCCGCACTCCAAGCCGAACTTTGATCTTTGAACTTCAACTGCGTCCTATAGGTTTCGCGCATGCTTTCGGAGAAACCGTGGAAGATGGACGCTCTCGTCCGGCTGTTCGGAAGCGTGCTCGTGTGTGTTCTGCTCGTGAGTGCGCTTGCGATGAGCATTCTGCGATTCGTTTCCGATCCGACGGGGATGACGATGGGGGCGGTTGTGAGCATCGCCTGCGCGGTAATTCTGACCGGGTTCGCGCTTTTTCTGCTTCAGCGGCGGTGGCCGTTGGAACGGCTGGTTCTCTACACCGCAGCGCTGCTGGTTGCGATCTACGGCAGTTTTTTTCTGATCTGGCTTTCGGCGCGATCGTCGGGTGGCGGGGTCGATCCCAAACGCCTTGGTTCGACGGCACGCATCGTCATTGCAGTGCTTTCGTTCCAGACGATCGCACTGTTCTTCGTTCATCGTTTCGTCCGCGAGCACGAGCTGAGCTGGAGTGAAGCATTCGGATTCAAGAATGATTTTTCCCGCGCCCTTCTCACCGGAATTGCAGCGGGCTGCGCGGCCGTGCCGATATTGATCGGGCTGCAATATTTTTCGGCGGCGCTGATGAATCTGGTCGGAATTCATCCGCAGGAACAGGAAGCCGTTCAGCTGCTTCGTTCGTCTGGTGGCTGGTTGAACCGGTCGATCATGGGATTCACGGCTGTGATCATCGCGCCGCTTGCCGAAGAGGTGTTGTTTCGGGGGATTCTTTATCCGGCGATCCGGCAGCACGGTTATCCGCGACTGGCGCTTTGGGGCGGTGCGGTGTTTTTCGGAGCCATCCACATGAACGTGGCGACGTTCATTCCGCTCACGATTTTTGCCGTCGCACTTGCGTGGCTGTATGACAGGACGAGAAACCTGACCACTCCGGTGATGGCCCATCTTGTTTTCAACATGACGAATTTCATTATGCTGTTCGCGCTCGATCTCGAGCATGTGCCGTTGAACAAATGAATGAGTTCGAACTGATTTCGCGACTGACGCGTTCGCTGCCGTCCAATTCCGCCGTGGTCAATGGACCGGGCGATGATTGCGCGGTGCTGGACATCGGTCTGCCCGACCGGTTGCTGCTGCTGAAAACCGACGCGGTGGTGGAAGGCATCCATTTCAAATTCGACGCCGAGCCGGAAAAGATCGGTCACAAGGCGCTGGCGCGTTGTTTGAGCGATATCGCGGCAATGGCCGGGACGCCGACTGCTGCGCTGGTCACCATTGCGTTGCCGAAGGAATTCGATTCGAAACGCATTGAAGCGGTTTACGACGGAATGTCTGCGCTTGCCAGACGGCATGAAGTGGCAATCGTCGGCGGCGAAACATCGACAAATCCGGAGCGGATGCTCATCTCGGTGTCGCTGCTGGGGACTGTGCCGCGTGGGAAGGCGGTCTTGCGTTCCGGTGCGGAAGTTGGCGACGCGATTTTTGTCACGGGCGAACTGGGCGGTTCCATTGCACGCAAGCATCTGGAGTTTGAACCGCGTCTGACCGAGGCGCGCTGGCTGGCGGAGAATTTTCGCATTCATGCCATGCTCGATCTGAGCGATGGACTGGCGGGCGATTTGAAACACATTCTCAAAGCGAGCCGCGTCGGCGCGGAGTTGCTGCAGAATTCCATCCCGATCACACGCGAAGCGAAACTGGCATCCAGGGCTGAATCATCGGCAAAACCGCCGTTGCTGGCTGCGCTGACCGATGGCGAGGATTTCGAACTGCTGTTCACGGTTGCATCGAAGGATGCCGTGCCGCTGCTCGATGCGTGGCGTGCGCGCTTTCCGAATCTTCGACTCACGTGCATCGGGAAGATTGTTGCCGGCGAGGGCATCAGTCTTCGCGACAAGCACGGTCATCGCCGCATTGACCTTCATGGCTACGAGCATTTCGCATAGCGTTTCTGAGACCGAGGCGATCGGCGAGGCGTGGGGGCGCAAGGCGGAGCCGGGACTGGTCATTGCGCTTTCGGGCGATCTCGGTGCCGGCAAGACGCAGCTTGTGCGGGGCATCGCGCGCGGACTCGGCTTTGCCGGACGCGTGCATTCGCCAACGTTCACGCTGGTCAATCAATACGAAGGCGGACGTTTGCCTTTGTTTCATCTCGATCTCTACCGGCTTGAAACGCCCGAGCAGATTCTGTCGGCCGGCATCGAGGAGTATCTGGAGCCCGCGGGCGTCAGCGTCATTGAATGGGCTGAACGAATCTTTGGGGAGAATTTTCTCCCGTCACAGCAGGCTGGCGTTGGGATGAAATTCAGGCCGCGCTTGCTGCGGTTGGTTCGAATTGAAACGCTCAGCGAAACGGAGCGGCGGATTACGTATGAAGATTGTCGCAGTTGATTTTTCGTTTTCACAACGCTCCGTTGCGGCGTTGAACGGAGGCAAGGTCGTGGAGGTTGTGGAAACCGATCCGCGCAAAACGAATGTGCTGGCGATGATTGCGCAGGCGCTGGAACAGGTGCAGCTGCCACGCGACACGGTGGAATGCGTCGCTGTCGGACTTGGCCCCGGTTCCTACACCGGCATTCGCGCTTCGATTGCGATGGCGCAGGGATGGCAACTTGCGACGGGAGTGAAGTTGCTGGGGATCAGCAGCGCGGAAATGATCGCGAATCAGGCTCAACACGAAGGTCTGCGTGGGCCAGTGAATGTGGTGATCGACGCTCAGCGGGGTGAGTTTTATCTGGCGCGATTTGAATTGAACGATGCGAGAGCGAAAGAGATTGAAGCACTGCGAATCGTTTCTTCGGAACAGTTGAAGGAAAGTGCGGCGACGGATCTGTGCGTCGGACCGGAAGTGCATCGTTGGATTGCAAACGGACGGATTGTTCTTCCTCGCGCGGAAACGCTGGCGCGGATTGCGGCGCATCGAAATGAATTTGTTCCGGGAGAAAAACTGGAGCCGATTTATTTGCGTGAAACCAGTTTTGTGAAAGCGCCGCCGCCGCGGGTGATTCTTTGAGCTGCGTCGATCGCGCTTCCTTTGCCTCCGTTCTGATCACGCCCAATACGTGTAATCCAAATCGGGAAACAGATTGTCTCGGTTCTCAATCTCCGTGAGCCAGTGTTCGTCCACCTCTTTGCTGAGAAGGTGATCGTGCAGAACCATGAATCGCATCAGGTGATCCTTCACCCGTCGACGCGCGTATTCCGGACTGGTGCCGGTGCGGAGAATGAATGGCCAGTCGCTGGATTGGGCGAGCAGCAATTCGCGCCCGGCCTGCTTCAGCGCGCGATCCTCCACCGATGTCGGATTGGGAAAACGATGCACCAGCTGCGTCATGCGTTCCTGCGCGATGTGCAGGTGCGGATAAATCCATTCGTTCGTTTCGTTCAACCAGACCCGCCAGTAACCTTCCTCTCCCCAGCTGGACGCGCTCGGTTGTGCGATCTGATTTGAAGGATGTTTCCGCAAATATTCCTCCGGCGTGATCAGCGTAAACAAGGCCTGGTCGTAGTATGCCTTGCGAACGAAGTAATCGAGAAACTCGGGTCCTTCGTACCACCAGTGCCCGAACAGTTCCGCGTCGTAGGGCGACAGCACGAGCGGCGGGCGATCGAGAATTTCCGCGAGCTTCGTGACCTGCGCTGTGCGCGCTTCGAGAAAATGCTGCGCATGATGCGCCGCCTGTTGAACGGCGGCTGAACGACGATAAACCTGCTTGTCGCCGCTGTTGCCCGTGATGCGGTAATACTTGATGCCCGTGAAGCCGCGCTTGTCCGGTGCCGGCAGGTAAGGACGGAGATAATCGAGATCGAGGTCGAAGCCGATGTCTCGGTAGAAATCGCGATAGTGTGGATCGCCCGGATAACCTTCGTGTTTGCTCCAGACCTGTTTGGCGGAGTCGAGGTCACGCCCGAACGCAGCGATGCCATTGGGCGTGTAGATCGGTGCAAACACGCCGTAGCGCGGACGCGGATTGGCATGAAGCAGTCCATGCGTGTCGGTGATGAACCAGCGAATGTTCGCTTCCTGAAGAATCTTTTCGACGCCGTCCACGTAGGCACATTCCGGAAGCCAGATGCCGCGCGGATCGCGTCCGAAGCAACCGCGATAATGATTGCGGGCGATCAGGATTTGTGCGCGCAGGGAAGGCGGATGCCCGGCCAGCAGGGGCAGCAATGCGTGCGTGGCGGCCGAAGTGATGATTTCGAGAACGCCGCAGTCCTGAAATTTCGCAAACGCACTCACGAGGTCGCCGCGGCAGCCCAGGTAGGTTTCTCGGACGGAAACGAACTTCCGGTAATACATCTCCGCGAGTTCATTCAGCGGTTTGTCCCAGTGCGTGCGATGCGTTTCCTTTTCGGCCAGATCGATCAGGTCGTTCAGATGCCGTTCGTAACGCTGTTGCAGCAGCGGATCGAGCAGCATTGAGCAAAGTGTGGGCGTGAGCGTCAGTGTGAGGCGCGGTTCCATGCCGTCGCGCACCCAACGATCTAGGTTCTGCAGGAGCGGGATGTAGGTCTCCGTGATGGCTTCGAAAAGCCAGTTTTCCTCCAGGAAACGCGGATGCTCGGGATGCCGGACAAACGGCAGGTGAGCGTGAAGGACAAGGGAAAGATAACCGTGCATGTCCTCAAACTTCCCCTGGCGGAATGATCACGTTTCCATTTCCACCTTCATCCTCGTCATCATCGGTGAACATGGCCGCGAGGCGCGAACTGGCGGCAAACAGAATGATTCCTGCAACCATGAGTCCGCCGCCGATGATGCATTGCGTGGGACGAATTTCCGCCTCCTGCAGCCGATGCCGCGCGACTTCGAGTCCGATGGTGAGTCCACCGAAGATCAACACTCCGGCTGCAACGAAGCGAATGAGATTTCGAACGGCGCGCCTCATTCGATTCAGAACGCCTCGGCTGTGGGCTGGCGAAGATGAGGATCCTGCGGATGAACACCCACATCGCCGCGATATTCTGTGTCACGGCTGAACGTGAGTTCAACGGCGCGTCCGTCTGTCTGGTCTGCGGAGACTGCCACAATGGGCAGTTCGAACCTGCCGTCAGGAAGCGCGAAGCGGTAGCTGAACGAACCGTCCGGACGCAGTCGAATTTTTCGTCCGGCAATCGTGACCGTCGCGTCCGCCTCCGTCGCGCCGTAAATGATCAGTTCAGCATTCACGTTGAACCAGAAACTTTTTCCCTGCACGGGCGGTTGCTGGGAAGGACTGGAGATCGCGCCCGGTGCCACTCCGACATCGGCGCCGGCAGCGACTGATGGAGACGTGGGCGCGCCCTCCGGTTGTCCGAGCTGCGCGGCAGCGGCCTGGGCCAGGTCGTGCATCATCTGACGGCGAATCACTTCCGTGATTTCCATTGAACCCATCCAGACGCGCCGGACCTGATCCATGCTGATCAGTTCCGCCAGCGCCTGTTCCTGCGCGGGCGTCCAGGTTTGGGAAGACTGTTTCGCGCTGCCTTCCGGATGAAGCGACACCACGTTCGCAGGTTGTGATTCCGTGCGATCAGCGGCGGAGGCGAACGGTGTCTGTTGTGATTGCGGAAACTCAGGCAGTTCCGGGCGTTCGGTGGCGCGAATCGTTTGGAGCGCTTCAGCGAGCGGCGCATTTTCCTGAACCGCCTCCTTCACCAGCGTCAACAGTTCTGCCATCGGAACGTCAAAGGGGATCGTGGCGAATTGAGCCGACGTGTTTTCCGCCACTGTGTCGGGCGGCGTCAAAGTGGTCCCGGAGGTCGCAATGGCAATCCATTCGCGCGCGGCCGTGTAGTAGCCGAGTTGCGCGATGTAACGTGTGCCGGCGCGATCCACATGGGCGAACCAGTGTCGCGAATCGGGATGAAGATGAATTTCATCGACCGGTTTTTCTGATGTGCTGTTGGCATGAATTCGCAGCACGAGATGTCCTCCGGCTGCGACTGTCGAATAATACTTCTGCTGTTCGTCCGTGAGATCCCAATGGGCGTAGAGCCAGTGCGGGTCACGCGCGGTTAACAGGAGCGTTTGAGTCCCGTAAGCCTTCGGCAGTTCGACCTCAGTTTCAAGCGACGTCAGCGGCGGCCTTGGGCCGAGTGCATAACGTTGTCCCGGGCCGCTGGCGGAAGGGATTTCCGGAGCATGATCGCCTTCCAACAAGATCGGCGGAACCCGGCTTGGCGCCTTCCGCGCGGGCGGTTTGGGCGGCATCACCGGCGCGGGTGACTGACGGATGGATAGTGTGCGAATGGTTTCCGTTGCTTCAATTCGCCGCGGCGAAGCGGACTGAGCCGGTTCGCCTGCGGAAACAGGTGGGGCTGCATTTTCAGAAGTTGCGGACGCGGATGAACGGGATGTTTTCGCGGTTCTGGTGCGAACGCGTTTCGTTTTTGTCGAAGACGTCAATCGCGCGGAAGACTTTTTAACTTTTCTCACCGCTGCCTTGACCGGTTCAGACGCAGGCGAGGGAGCCGAGGACAGTTTCGAGGAAGCAGTCGTGATTTTTGTCGCCGCAGCAGCTGTTTTGGTCGCAGCCTTCCTTTTTGCAGCGACAATGCGTGTGGTCTTTTTCTTCGCCGCGGGTTTAGCCTCCGCTTCTTTCGCCATTGTTTTCGAAGCGGCTGATTGGATCGGAGCCGATTTCTTTGCAGCTTCGGGGGCAGATGGGATCGCTTCGGATTTTGATTTAGTTTTGGAAGCCTGCTTCAGTTTGGTGACTACGGACGCGAACGTTTTTGATTTTTTGGACGTGGAAACCTTTTCCGGTTTTTTCGAAGTGGACGGGACGACTGCCTTTTTCTTTGCGACTGCTTTTTTGCGCTTCATGGCGGCCTTTCTCGTGGACTTGGGTGGCATCGTCGCCGGTGAGATTACGGCCCGTCATTTGGGGTCGCAATGGTTTATTTGGAAGTGGGCCGGGACTGGTCTGAGAAGTGATTCACCGCGAGAGGACGCAGGAAAACGGGGGCCAGCCGGACAGTTTCAGACGACGTCCTCGCTCGTGCTCATCCTCGTCCATCCGTGGTTGAACGGGAGGCTGGATTTCGATTCCGCATAGGGCGGGAGTATCTGGAGACCCCAACTTTGAACTTTGAACTTTGAAGCGCGTTGGCTTAAGGTTCCCGGCTCGAATGAAAGAAAGTCCCGCAGATCGCCCCGTGCGTGTCGGTTTGATCTCCCTCGGCTGCGCCAAAAACCTGGTGGATGCCGAGATCATGCTCGGCTCGCTGCTGAAGGATGGCGTCGAAATCACCAACGATGCCGCCAGTGCCGATGTGGTGATCGTCAACACCTGTTCGTTCATCGATTCCGCCCAGGAAGAAAGCGTGGACACCATCCTGGAATCGGCGGAATTGCGTGAAGCCAGGAATCGCGGGCAGGGATTGGTGGTTTCCGGCTGCCTGCCGCAGCGGTTCCGTGATGAACTGCCGAAGCTTTTTCCGGAAGTCGATGCGTTCATGGGAATCGATCAGGTGCGGAATGTCACCGACATCGTGAAGCAGGCGATTGCGCGGCGCGGCGCACGGGTTGGAGCGGAATCCAAAGTTCGAAGTCCCAGGTCCAAGGTTGTTTCGAAGCTGGCTGAACTGGATCAATCACGACAACCCGACACACACGAGCAATCGCAGGCCCTGCGAGGAACCGAAAAATTCGGCAACACGCGAACACTGCTGAATCCACAATCCGGAGTTTGGAATCCGCAATTGCCCTCCGTGCCGCTGCTCGACGTCAACCAGCGCCCGACCTTCATTCCCGATTTTGGAACTCCGCGTTTCCGGCTCACGCCGCGGCATTTTGCCTATGTGAAGATCGCGGAAGGCTGCAATCATCCGTGCAGCTTTTGCATCATTCCTCGCATGCGGGGATCGCATCGGAGCCGCCAGCAGGCGGACGTTGTTGCCGAGGTGAAGGCGTTGATCGCGGACGGCGTGAAGGAGATCAACCTGATTTCGCAGGACTCAACCTATTACGGATTGGATCTGCGGCCGAATCACAGCCGGGCGATTTCCTCTCCGGAGAAATTTTCCGCTGCGGCAAAGTCGCTTCCGGCGGATTCAACGACGATCTGCACGCTTTTGCGCGAACTGAATGCGTTGCCGGGCGATTTCTGGATCCGACTGCTTTACACGCATCCGGCGCACTGGACGGACGAGTTGATTCAAACCATCGCTGAATGTCCGAAGGTGGCGCGCTACGTGGATATTCCGCTGCAGCACATTCACGAGAACATGCTGGAACGGATGCGTCGCGAAACGTCGCAGAAGTACATCGAAGATTTGATCCGCCGGATTCGCGCCGGCATTCCTGGCATCGCGCTGCGCACAACATTCATTGTCGGTTTTCCCGGTGAAACGGCGGAGTACTTTGAAACGTTGTTAAACTTCATTCGCGAGACGAAGTTCGAGCGACTGGGTGTCTTCACGTATTCGAAAGAAGACGGAACCCGCGCGGGTTCAATGGCGGGGCAGCTGCCGGAGAAGGTGAAGCAGAAGCGCCGCGAACTTGCCATGGCCGCGCAGCATGAAATCGCGGTTCAGGTTTCGGAATCGTTCGTCGGCCGGACGATTCGGGTGCTTGTGGAAGGCGAGGCGAGCGCGAAGGAGCTTCAGGGGGCGAAGATCAGCTCATGGGAACACGGCCTGATCCGCGAGCAACAAACTCGAAACCCAAAACTCGAAAGCCGCAAGTATCTCGTCGCTCGCGGCGAGGCGGATGCTCCGGACATCGATGGACGTGTTTACATTCGAGGCAGGCTGCCGATCGGCGCATTCGCGAAGGTGAAGGTCATCGGTCACACAGATTACGATCTGATTGCGGAGCCGGTTTGATGAGTCAGGACAAAAGCCTCCTTTGCGCCGCGGTCGCTTTGCGCTAAAACGTTTCCGAATGAACTTGCCGAACAAGCTGACTGCGTCGCGTTTCGTGCTGACGGCCGCGTTTCTGGTGGTGATCTTCTCCGAAATTCGTTTTCACGAGACCATCGCTCTGGTGCTGTTCTGCCTGGCGGGCATCAGCGACTTCCTCGACGGTCAGCTGGCTCGAAAACACAACCTCATTACCAATTTCGGCATTCTGATGGATCCGCTCGCGGACAAGATCATGGTCTGTTCGGCATTCATCGCGTTTGTTGGCCTGAAGTGGATGCCGGCGTGGATGGTGGTGATCGTGGTCGCGCGCGAACTGGCGATCACCGGATTGCGACTGCTGGCGGCATCCAAGAATGTCGTGCTGGCCGCGGAACGCTACGGCAAACACAAAACGATTTCACAGATCGTGGCGATCATCGCGATCTTCGTCCTCAAGGCCTACACGGACTGGGGCAAGCCCGGCGACCTGATCTTCGGATGGCACCTGTTTGATTCGCGTCCGTGGGTCTGGTGGTTTTCAGAGGCGTCGGTCTGGATCGCGATCGTTCTCACGTTCATTTCCGGATGGCTTTATTTGTGGAAGAACCGCGGGTTGTATCTTAACGACATGTGACATGGGCGCGGTGACGACGGACCTTTCATGAACTTTCTCCTCTGGCTCGCTCAAGGTTTTGGAATTGGCCGAATTCCAGTGGCACCGGGAACGTTTGGTTCTGTGGTGGGACTCCTTTGGTTCGCGCTGTTGTCGTGGGCGGGGAACATCTGGTTGTTCATCGGAGGTATCGTGCTCGGTCTCGCGCTGTCTGTGTGGCTGTGCGCTGCGGGCGAACGCGCGCTGAACCAGACCGATCCCGGTTCTGTGGTGTTCGATGAAATCGCTGCGATTCCGCTCTGCTTTCTCGGCTGGGTGCTGGTGGCGCTGTTTAAAACGGGTGCGATGCCGACACCTGGTTATTTTGTTTCACGTTACGTCTGGCCTCTGACCCTGGGTGTGTTCGTGCTGTTCCGGATTTTCGATATTTGGAAACCGTGGCCGGTTCGGCAAAGTCAGGAACTCCCTGGAGGATGGGGTGTGACCGCAGATGATGCGCTCGCAGCGGTTTATGTGAACATCGTGGTTCTCGTGGCCTGGGCGGCGCGGACGTGGATCAAGTTCTGATCGGCGAACGAAGACGAATCACTTCTCCGAATTTTTTCCCAACCTGATGAATTAACGCCGAATCGCGTTGGTGGGCAGGGGAACGATCTCGCCTGAATTTGTGCGGGACGATTTGTAGAGTCCCGGCTTCAGGGCATTCAATGGATCCGATCGTTTCGGTCCACGTCCCGAAGTTGCCACGGAAATGACGATCGCCAGCACAATCAGCACGAGCAACGCGATGGCGGTTTTGCGCAGGTCGAGCTTCGACAGCTGTAGCATGATGAAATCGAGCGGTCCCTTCTTTTGCTCCGTGAGCGGCGGGGGTTCGCTGAATTTTTCCGTCTTGCCAAGTTCCGCATCCAGCGCGGCCATCGTTTGCGGCACGTCGAGCTTGAGAAGCGTGGAATACGTGCGGACGAATCCGCGGATGTAAACCGGCGCGGAGAAGACATCGAAGTTTCCTTCCTCCAACGCGCGGATGTGGTCGGTCCGGATCTTGGTGATCTCGGCGACTTGATTGACGGTGAGGTTTTGCGCCTCGCGCGCCTGGCGGAGCTTGTCGGCAACCGTGGACATGCAGGGCTTTATTTGCGGGTTCGCGAAGCAATTTGCAATGTCAAACGCCAAGCGGGTGAGAAGTTCTGAGTTTTGAGTTCTGATTTCTGAGTTTCAATTTTCAGTTTTCAATTTCGAGTCCTCGGAAAACGCCGGTCGAGATTTGGAACCTGGAGATTTTTTGGAACTTGGGATTTGGAATTTGGAATTTGTGATACCGGCGAACCAATCCTGTGGGTCGATATTTTGTAAGCCTGACACCGACACGAGAATCGGCCTTCTGCTGAATTCCGTCTCCTGCTGAAAGCGCGAAGGTGGAGGTGTGAAAACGTTGAGCGTTTTGCTGACTCTGGTGTTGTTCCTGGGCGCCAGCCATCTGGCCTCCAAACTCCGCCCCGCAGGCGTGCTGCCTGCGAAGCAATCCGCCGCGCCCGCCGCCACACTGCAGGCTGCTGCCGCCCACATTTCCATCTCCGACACATTGCTCAATCCCCAGTTCCCATGAAGTTCTCCAGGAAAACGAAACTCATTGCCGGCATCGCGCTGATCGTCATCGGCATCTCCACGCTTGCGGCCGGCATTTTTTACAAACCCGCCCGGGAAATCTCCCGTTCCGAGCTGTCGCAACTGATCGAGCAAAAGCAGATCGTCGAAGGCCGCGCGATTCCGTCCACCTACAGCGGCATTTATCGCGTGGAAGGGAAATCGAAAGTGGATGGCAAAACGGAAAAATTTTTCGCGATCACTCATTTGAACGAAGCGGAAGCCAAAGCGTTGTTTGCGCAAAGTGCCGTTAAGATCGACATGCCCGGCCAGGGAAAAGCTCAATGGGTGAACATCATCTCCACGCTGATCATCGGTGGGCTCGTGATCGGACTGATCCTTTACCAGACGAACATTGGAAAAGCCAAAAGCGCGCAGGTGAAGGAGCGTCCGAACATTCGCTTCGCTGACGTCGCCGGAATCGAGGAGGCGAAGTCTGAAGTGCAGGAGATCGTCGATTTTCTTCGTCACCCGAAGAAGTATCAGAAGCTCGGCGGCAATCTCCCGAAAGGTGTGTTGTTGATCGGGCCTCCCGGAACCGGCAAGACGATGCTCGCCAAGGCCATCGCTTGCGAAGCCGAAGCCAGCTTCTTCAGCGCGCACGGAAGTGATTTCAACGAAGTGTTCGTCGGTGTGGGAGCCAAGCGCGTGCGGCAGTTGTTCAAGCAGGCGCAGAAGGCGAAGCCTGCGATCATCTTCATCGATGAAATCGATTGTGTCGGAAAGAACCGCAAGTTCGACACGCACGGTGAGCATCAGCAGACGATCGACGCATTGCTGGCATCGATGGACGGATTTCAGAGCAGCCAGGGCATCGTGGTCATCGCGGCCACGAATCGCGCCGAAGATCTCGATGATGCGCTGACGCGTCCGGGACGGTTCGATCGGAAGGTGTTTGTGCCATATCCCGACATGAAGGGGCGCCGTGCAATTCTCAAAACCCATGCGAACGGAAAGCCGATCGCGGACGAAACGCGTGCGCTGGATCTCATCGCTCAAACGACGCCCGGAATGTCCGGAGCTGATCTGGCGAACTTGATCAACGAGGCGGCAATTATCAGTGCACAACAGAATCTGAATTCCATCAGCCTGAGCGACCTTGAGGCTGCGCGGGACAAGGTGCGTTTCGGAAAGGAACGCAAATCGATGGTGCTGAAGCAAAGCGAACGCGAGATGGTCGCATATCACGAGGCCGGGCACACGATCGTTCATCTCAACACATCCAAGCTGCCGCCGCTCTACAAGGTGAGCATCGTTCCACGCGGACAGGCGCTGGGCGTCACCACGTTGCTGCCGGACGAGGATCAGAATTTGCAGAGCAAGGAGTTCCTGTTGGAGGAGTTGCTGGTGCTCATGGGGGGAAGAGCTGCGGAACGGACGTTTTTCGGTTCCACGACAAACGGGGCCGCCGGCGACCTCGACATGGCCCGGCGCATTGCGCGGAACATGATTCACAACTGGGGCATGGGCGAGCGCCTCTATTACGAACCTGAAAAGCAGGATGCCGAGTTGGAGATCAATCGGCTGCTCGAAACTGCGGATCGTGATGCGCTGGCGATGATCCAGGCGCAGCGCGAAAACACAGAGAAACTGGCGAAAGCGTTGCTCGAACGCGAGACATTGACTCGCGAGGAAGTGATCGACTTGTTGGAACTCGCCGAGCCGCCGGAAGCGATTCTTCCCGAAGCCGCGGCAGCTTGAAATTTTTGGCCGGCGTGCGGCACCGAAAACCTTGCCGTGACGGGTCCGCACGCCCGGCTGACGTTCGTTTCAATCAGTCCGGTCAGAGTGGAATGATTTCAAAGGGCGGGCGGCCGTGATGGGCTGTCTTTAGAACATCTTTCTTCCGGCGAAGATGCCGATGAGGAGAAGGATGACAAACACGGCGACGAAAAGGAAAAACAGGAACTTGGCAATGCCGGCCGCCGCTCCCGCGATTCCAGAGAATCCCAGTAGTGCTGCGATCAATGCGATGACGAAGAAGATGGCAGCCCATTTCAGCATACGTTTTCCTCCGGTAAACAGGTCTTCATTTTCACGGTGTAACTTCCGTCGGGTGGAAAACGATGTCGCTGGGGAATTTTGCCCACCGTTGAGGATCGCCGATAGCCAATCGCCGACGATATAGACGGTCGATGCCAAGGTGGCGAAGCCGACTACCTTGTTTTACTGATCATGGATAAATGGCAGCACTCGGCAATGGGCGGGCTCTGAGTTGGTTGGTATTTGGAACTTGGGATTTGAGATTTGAGATTTGGGCGCTCAACCATAATCCAACTCCCCCCGGGCTCGCCGTGCCTCCTCTGTGTTGTAAAGCGGATGCGTCGGACGCATTTCGCGTAGAAACTTCCTCCTGTACTCCTTTGCTTTCTCCGCCACTTCACGTCGGTGTTTGATCTCTGGAGTCAGATGGCGCTTCCCCTGGACTTTTGAGGCGTCATTGGCCCCAACCCAGGCAGTGATTTGCCGCGCACACGATTCAGCCAGCGAACGGATTTCTCGCAGTTGCGGAACAAACGTTTTCAAGCGCGGACGATTGCTGATGACCGCTATCATCGACCGAACTTCCCCGGCGGAACCGCGGGCAATCGCGAGGAATGAGTTCAATTCGCTGGTAGTTACACGTTCGAAGCCTTCAGCGATGTTGTTTGAGACCGACAGAGAGGCGCGTTCGAGTTGATTGCGAAACGCTGGTGAAAATGGAGGTTTGGATTCTTCCAAAACGTCCAGAACGCGGTTGTAGAGTTTGGATGCTTCCTGCCAGACCGGCAGTTCCTCGAATTTCTGATATTTTCCCATAAGCCCTTTCCCTGAGTTGATAGCCAATAGCCGATAGCCGATAGCCCATCGCCAACTGCTGACAGCCGACGATACCGATAGCCGAGTTGAGCGAAACCAGTCAATAGCCTCGCCATTTGGCTATCGGCTATTGGCTATTGGCTATCCCACCCTTACGCCCCGTGCGCGCTCTGCGCACCGTCCGCGCCACCACCATCGAGATCGATGAGAATATCCCGCGGTTCCGCTCCCTTGCTCGGCCCCACGATGCCGCGATTTTCCAGCTCATCCATGATGCGCGCCGCACGCGTGTAGCCAAGGCGAAGCCGGCGCTGAAGCAACGACACGCTTGCCTTCTGTTCGCTGCGAATCACTTCAATGCATTGCTCGATCAGCTCCTCATCTTCATCGATTCCACTCTCGCCATCGCTGAAGCTGCTGGCGGGTTTGGAAAGCTGTTGGTGAATTTCCACTTCGTAACTCGGCTTCGCCTGTTTCGCGATGAAGTCCACCACGCTCTGGATTTCCTGATCGGTGATGAGCGCTCCCTGCGCGCGGATGAGCTTGGCCGATCCCGGAGGGAGATAGAGCATGTCGCCCTTGCCGAGCAGCTTGTCTGCGCCCATGGCATCGAGAATCGTTCGCGAATCCACCTTGGCGGCCACCTGGAACGCGATACGCGCCGGAATGTTCGCCTTGATGACGCCGGTGATGACGTCCACGGACGGACGTTGTGTGGCTACGATGCAATGAATTCCCGCCGCGCGGGCCATCTGTGTGATGCGCGCGATTGCCATTTCCACGTCTGCCGGCGCCACGAGCATCAGATCCGCCAGCTCATCGATGATCACCACGATGTAACTGAGCTTCTCCGGAATGATGATGTCGTCCTCGCGCGGAACGACAATTTCCTCGTCCACTTCCACGGCGAAACCTTCCGCTCCGGGTTCCACCTTTTCCTTTTTCGCAGTCAACGGCAGCTCCGGTTCCTGCGGCGGCAACGGCTTGTTCTTGGGGCGTGAATTGAACGAACCGATGTTGCGCACGCCGACCTTGGCGAAAATCTGATACCGCTTCTCCATCTCATTCACGACCCAGCGAAGCGCGAGGATCACTTTCTTAGGGTCCGTCACCACCGGCACAACCAGATGCGGCAGCGCGTTGTATTGCTGTAGTTCGACGACCTTGGGATCGATCATCACGAAACGCAATTGATCGGGAGAGAACTTGTAGAGCAGCGACGCGATGATGGAGTTGATGCAGACCGATTTGCCGGAACCGGTGCTACCGGCGATCAGGCAGTGCGGCATTTCGGCGAGGTCGGCGATGATCGGATGGCCATAGACATCTTTTCCCAACGCGAGCGGAATCTTCGCTTTGCTATTGCGCCATTCATCGGATTCCAGCAGGTCGCGCATGATGACCTTCGTCTTCACGGCGTTCGGCACTTCGATGCCAACAGAGCTTTTTCCGGGAACAGGCGCGAGGATGTTGATGCGTTCGGCCTTGAGTGCGGCGGCGAGATTGTTGTTGAGGCCCTGAATTTTTTCGAGCTTCACGCCTGGCGCAGGATGCAGCTCGTAACGCGTGATTGTCGGTCCCTTGGTGATGTCGCCCAGGGCGACTTCGATGCCGAATTGCGCGAGCGTCTGTTGCATCAGCCGCGCGTTCGCCATCAATTCTTCCTTTGATTCCGTGGGCTTTACCGACAGGTCGGGATGCTGGAGGAAATCGAGCGTTGGCAGCTGGTAGTTTCCGATGATCGGTGTCGATGCGACGGTGATCGGTTTCTTTTTCGGCTGCAGCCGGGGTCTCGGAGCTGGCGACGGCGGATTCGAACCATCGGCAATCGTGATGACCGGTTCGGGTTTGGGCTCGGCGGATTTGTCGTCTGTTTTAACCGCCGCCTTGTCGTCTGATTTCGCTTCGGCGGATTTTCCGAGAATATCCGCGGTCGTCGCAGCGGCAATTTCCTTTGCTGAGATGACTTCGCCTTCCTCGGCAGGTTCTGGTTCCTTGACCGGTTCTGTGCCGGACTTCTTTCCGCGTCCGGGTTTTGCCTGGGGCACGCTCAGGTCGCGAATCGTCGGTTCTGGAACAGGCTGAAGGTCGGCGCCGAGGCCGGAGGCAGATTTTTCAACTTCTTCCTGAAGTTTCTTCGCTTGTTTCTGAAGGTCGCGAGCCTTGCGTTCGAGCACGGCTTCGTCGGAGGTGTCGGATTCGGCTTCTTCGAGCCGCCCGCGCAACCAGTCGCCGAGCTGGAATCCTGTGAGGAAAACAATGCTGACGAGCCCGATGGCCGCGTAAACGATGGTTGCGCCAATGGGGCCGAGCAGTGAGAAGCCAAACTCGTAATTGTGCGTTTGCCCGTAGGTGAGAAATCCGAGCATGCCGCCAACGTTCGGAACGCCGAGCTTTAGATGGAAATTTCCCAGCCAGCCGGCCGTGCCGGCGAGATAAAGCAGCCCGGTGAGCGATACCAGCAGGCCGACGCTCCAGAGCAACGACCAGCGCAGCCTCTCGCAAAGGTAATGAAGAAATCCGAGCAGGTGCGCGGCGCCAAACATCGCCAGCAACAACGGCACGAGATAGCCCACCACGCCAAACGCAAGAAATACGAACCAGGCAAGATAGGCTCCGATCGGTCCGATCCAGTTATGCGGTGGTTTGTTGGGAGGATTGTGGATTGCCGCAATGTCCCAGCTGTCGAACGACCACTGCGCCAGCAGCAGCAGCACGGCCGCGATCAGTAGAGCGACGCCAATGACGTCGTCCAAGCCGCGACGGGGTGAACTGTTTTCCGCAGATGCCTTTCGTGCCATTGGCTCAGAGTAAAAACCGCAATCTTAACTTAAAAGAGGAAAGTAGGCGCGATTGGGAAAGGCTGGGGTCATCGTGACCCCTTGGTGAAGATTCATGTGCGGAGCACTCGCCGCAAGGATGCGCTGCTGCGGCTCCTCCGAAGGAGCCGCAGCACGCTGGGTTGGCGTGAAAACGGAAAATCAACCCTGATGAATGATCGAATCCCGCTGGGATTCTCCAACGGCTCACGCTTTCGCCAGCTTCCCATCCGACACCTTCGATTCGCCGGACGCTGTTTCCGCCTCGTTCCCATTGCCGGTCGCATGCGAAGACTCCAGCACGCGGATCGGTTCGTAAAACGTGTCGCGCTGCACCGGAATGCGGCCGGTTTCCCGAATGGCTTTGATCATCTCCGCTTCGGTCTGAAGCTGCGGCGATGTCGCGCCGGCCATGTGGAAAATGTGTTCCTCAATGATCGTTCCGTGCAGGTCATCCGCACCATAGCTCAATGCCACCTGCGCGAGTTTCATTCCGAGCCCGACCCAATACGCGGTGATGTGATCGAAGTTGTCCAGGTAGATGCGGCTGACTGCAATCGTCCGCAACGCATCGAAACCGGTCGGCGGCGTTTTGACCGGGATGTTGTTGTTCTCCGGTTGATACGCGAGCGGAACGAATCCAACGAAACCTTTGGTTTCATCCTGCAACGCGCGGAGCTGGCGCAGATGATCGACGCGATCCTCAAGCGATTCCACATGCCCGAACAGCATCGTGCAGGTGCTGCGGCCGCCGAGCTTGTGCCACGTGCGATGAACGTCGAGATATTCCTCCGCCGATTCCTTGCCCTTCGCAATCGCACTGCGGACTTCTTTGCGAAAAATTTCCGCGCCACCACCGGTGAGTGAAACCAGCCCTGCTTCCTTGAGTTCAATGAGTGTCTGTTCCACCGACTTCTTCGCGAGCCATGCGAGATGAAGAATTTCAATCGCAGTGAAACATTTCAGCTGAAGCCTGGGGATTGCGGATTGAGGATTGCGGATTGCGGAATCGTCGTTCAGCGCGCTAAGGGCCTTCAACATGTCTGTGTAATAGCTGAAGGGCAGTGACGGATGCAGGCCACCGACGATGTGCAGTTCTGTGATCCCGAGTTTCAACGCTTCGCGGGCCTTTTCGACAATCTGCGGAATCGTGAGTTCGAAGCCATCCGCATCGCGCTTCTTGCGGGCGAACGAGCAGAACTGACAGGAAAGAATGCAGTAGTTCGAGTAGTTGATGTAGCGGTTGATGATGTAGCTCGCGCGTTCACCAACTTTTTTGCGGCGCACGAGATCGGCGATGGCGCCCAAGGCGTTCAGATCCTTGCTTTCGAACAATCGAAGGGCATCCGCCTCAGAAATCCGTTCGCCGGCGGCGACCTTGTCATAAAGATCGCGCAGTTCACTGCGTTGAACGAAAAAATGCATCGCCGATACTAGAGCAGTTTTTCTGCGTCATGGCAAACGCCGCGGGGAGCATAATTTCTTAGCCACAGATGAAACACAGATTGAACACAAATGAGAAATGGCTCTTTCTCACACGCTGGATGAAGACTGGCTGGAAAGAGAAATCTTCCTCCCAAATCCGTGTTTCATCTGTAGCCAAGTCTGCTGTGGCCAAGTCAGATCGGTGGCTAAGAACTGAATGCCCCGAACAACGCCCGCATCTCTTCTTCAACCTGCGCGGGATCGCTCAGCGTATGACGAATTTCGTCGCGCAGCAGTTCTCGATAGCGCTTGCGCAGCCGGTGGACGATGACCCGAACGGCGCCTTCATCGAGCCCGAGCTTTCTTGCAGGTTCAGCGTAGGAAAGAGCGCCTTTGCCGGCGGTGAGAAAGATTTTCAGTTCGGCAAACTGTTGTCCGCGTCCATCCGCTTCGCATTCCTGTTGCAACCGTCCGACGACCTTCCCGAGCAACGCCAGGGCCCATTCGCGATCGAACGCTTTGTCAGGACTCGGCTCTGCAGTCGCGGCGACCTGGAACTGTGTGTCTGCCGTGGACCAATCCAGGGACAACAGCGCTTCGCCTGCGCCGCGCTTCTGCCGCCGCGAACGTTTCCAGTCGTTGATGAGAAAGTGTTTCAACGACGCGAGCAGGAAGGCGCGGAAACGTCCACGCTCGGCATTCACGCTGCCGAGATAATTCTTCTCAAGGAACCGTGTGAAGAACGCCTGAGTCAGATCTTCCGCATCCTCCTTTGAATAACCGCGCCGGCGCACATAAGCGTAGAGCGGATACCAGTAGGTCCGGCAAAGCTCCTCCAGAGCACGATCCGAATCCGGCGTGTGCCGCCGCCCCGCGGCGAGCACGACAGTCCAGTGCGTCGTGGCGAAGATGTCGCGCGCACCTGTGCCCGACCGCTGCGTTGAGGAGTCTGCTGTTGTCAAAATCGGCATTGGATAGACCTGAGATGGATCCGGATAAACGATGGTGCGGTGCTGCAGTTCATCTCTCCGTTTTTGGAGTTGTTGAAAGAACACGATAACGGATTTTTATTCGTGGAGGATCCCGCAGAACGTCCGTGATTTGCATCACTCCTCGTGTTCCCCCACCGGTTTGAAAGGCGAAAGTCAGCGGCAGCATTTGTACTTTGTCCTTCAGATAGAGCTCGCCATATCCGGTGGACGTTTCACGCGCGACAACTTCGAAACCGGCCATTGCCTTCTCGAACGCCGCCAAAGAGGGTTCGAGCCAGTCTTCCTGCGGATAAGCGGTCAACTTGAACCGACGCGGGACTGTCACCCGGCTGTTTGCACTCAAATCGGCGAGAATGTCTCCCTCCACCGCTTTCAACCATTGCTGTCGGTTTTCAAGCGATTTGGAGGAATCTGGAACGGTTAGCATTTTGCCCGAGCTGAACTGCAATGCATGCTCGCGCGGCTCATGAATGTCATAGAGGGTGCGTTCGATGACCGGCCCGAAACCCGCAGACCTCGGCAGAGGGACCGGAGGTGCAGGGTTGGAGCCGTGACCGATGGCTGAGCCGGTAACAGCAATGTCATTCTCGCGCCTCGTCAAAATCACTCCGGCCTGCGTGCGAAGCAGATCCTCAATTCTTGCAATTGCCTGGCTTCGCGTCAGGGGTGTTTCGGATGTATAAAAAATCTTCGATGGATTCGACCAAACTTCCCGCGAAACATCGAGTCTCGAGCCCGCCATCTCCGCGTAGATTGCCAGAACTCGCGGCACATCCAGGCCCTTGAAATCAATATGGCCAGACGGCAGGTCACTCGATTGTGACTGCGATGCATTTCGATCGTTTTGCGCAACTCGTGCCCGTGCGTCCGCCAGGGCCGTACGCAGTTTCGGATGATCCAGCGCCTGCACCGCGCGCTCACCGATACGCTCCGCTTCCGCGGTCTTGCCGCAACCAACGAGAATCTCGACCAGTTCACGCGCCTGCCTGATGAAAAAGGTGTCCTCCCGACTCGCATCGGAAAAGGCGCCTGGAATTGGCGCCGCAGGGAGTGTCGGTGTCGGCACGAGGTTTGTTTGGACCGAAGAAGGTTCAGGCACCCGCAAGGTTCGGACCGGGACGGTTCTTCCATCCGTCAGCTCCTTCAATCGATTCCGTGACTGGAGCATTCGAGCAAAGGCTTCATTGGGATCGCCCAGGAATCGCAGGCAAATTGCGTATTCCTGATGCTCTACCAGCAATGTTTGAATGTAGGGATAGCACTGTTTCGCGAGGGTCAGATCTCGATCAATCGTTTCCTTGAACAGCTCACAGGTGGCTTTTTCATCGTCGAGCTGACGGTTCAAAGCGGCGATGTCTGTGAATAATTCCGCGTATCCGCTTTGCTTGAACCGCGACACCTCCTGATCCCGCAAGGCTGCGAGGACAGTTCGTGCTCTCGGATAACGCCTTCCCAGTTCATTCCAGTGCATGATGCCGAACGAGTTTCGAACGGATCGACTTTCTTCGTATTCATTTCCGTGGAGGTAATACCAGAGCTGTCGTTGAAGAGCGCCTTCGTAATCGCCCCTGTTCATGAACGTCCGAATCTCGTCCTGAATTCGGCTCACGTCAGGCATCTCTCCAGGCAGGACATCCGGCGCCCAGCTGTTGGTGACCAGGGCTTCTTTCAGCACGATTGAATTCAGCTCAGGCGTTGATGAATCCAGCAACGGTGCATTCGTGGGGAAATTCCCCTGATGATCCGAGCGATATCTGCCTCTTTCTGGGCCCAACAACGAAAAGACGCCTGAGACCACCGCGATCACCACAAGCAAGACGGCCCATTCCAGCCCAAGGGATTTTCGAGGCGCACTCTTGAACCAATTCCGAATGTCCTGGCGAATCAGGACGGCATACATCCACCCGCCGATCACAACTATTGCAAAAATATATAGCGCGTTGCTCAAACGGGGGTTCAATTCAATCATAAAGCGGAAACCCGAGAGGGCCAGCAGAGCGGCGACAGAAATCATCCCGAAAAAGAGAAGCAGGCATCCGATGGCAACCTTTCTCCAGAATGGCTTCGCCCGCCAAAGTCCCACCGCAATCGGCAGTCCGAAAACTCCTGGATAGAAAAAGAACCACGACATCGATCCGGTTCCTATTGTCTTCCCGATGCGTAATAAAGAAGGAATGCTCGAAACAAAAAACAGGAGTGAAACCAACGCCAGTCTCCAGGGCAGCCCAAACACCTTGATTCCCTGAACGGACGGCGGAGCAACCGGGCGGGTTCCTTCCGGGGTGTTTTCCGGCTGTGGCCAAACACGACGCCGACGATGCATGTAAAGTTCTGCCAAAGCGGCCACGACGAGCGGCAGGAACATCCATTGCATCGCCCGTTCGCTGTGCTTCCCGTCCACGAACATATAAACAACCACCCCCAACACGACAACCACAGCAATCCCCCACAACAGCCGGACAAGCGATTCCAGATTCAGAACGGGTTGAAATAAAACCTTCAACAATGTTGAAGCGGTGCCCGTTGTTTCCGCTTTCTCACTTTCTGCTTTCTGCTCTTCTTTCTCCATCTCCGCAATCGTTTCCACCTGCGTCTTGAGAATGCTCGCCTGCTGATAACGCAACTCCGGCTTCTTCTCCAAGGCGCGAAGAACCACTTCGTCGAGCCGGACGTCGATGGCGACTTTCTTCGAAGGCGGTTCAATGCGTTTGCCCGGAAGTTCGCCGGTGAGCATCTGGTAGAAGACGACGCCCAGGGCGTAGATGTCGGCGCGATGATCCACTTCAAGCGGACGTTCCATCTGCTCGGGCGCCATGTATTGCGGCGTGCCCATCACTTTGCCGGCATCCGTCAGTTCCTTTGGGGCGGGCTGTCCAGCCTGCGGGTTCGTGGGACTTTCCAGTCCCGTGCTTGCCGTTTCGGAACTGATGACTGGAGAACCGCCAGAATCGGCAGACGCGGACGTCTGTCCTGCATTCGCAACGATTTTCGCCAATCCAAAGTCCGCCACCTTCACGCGTCCGCGGCGATCGATCAGGATGTTCTCCGGTTTGATGTCGCGATGCACGATGCCCTGATCATGCGCGAACTGCAGCGCATCGCAGATTTGTGGAACGATGGCGAGTGCCTCGCGTGAGGAGACGCGTCCGGCGAGCAAGAGCTGTCGGAGCGTGACTCCGTCCACGAATTCCATCAGGAAGTAATACAGCGGAGCAGAGGGGAAAAGGGGCTGAGGGGCTGAGGAGATTTCAGTCCTGCCCCCTTTCTCCTCTTCTCCTTTTCCCCCTTTCTGTTCAGGTTGAACGACGCTTCCAAACTCAAACAGCGTCACGATTCCGGGATGACTCAACTTCGCCAGCGCCCTGGCTTCGCGCGTGAAACGTTCAGCAAAGGCGGGATCACTCCCGATTCCGGGTGGAAGAATCTTGAGGGCGACAATGCGATCGAGCTGTTTCTGTCGTGCTTTGTAAACCGCGCCCATGCCGCCCTTGCCGATCAGTTCGAGAATTTCCAGCTGCGGAAACAGTGGCGCGAGTTCTGAAACAGATGGCGGTTCGAAGGGAGCGCTGCCGCCGGTTGCAGTTTCTGTTGCGGCGCCCTGCTTCAAAAGGCACGACGGGCACAATCCGGCGAGCGCACCCGGAGTAAGCGGCGTTCCGCACTGCGGACATTTTGTTTCGTCCGACATCGATGGATTGAGTTTTACCGTTCCCATGCCTCCATCAGAAGCAAATTGGACGGAACGTTACACGGTTTCTGCAACAAAGAACTGGCCCATTGAAAACCTCTCCTGACACAATCGCGCATCCATGAAACGCGTTCCGCTCCATGTGCAGATTCTCGCGGCGATTCTTCTGGCGGTTGTTGTCGGCACGCTCTCCGGAACACAGGGCGGCATCGGCGATTTCAAGTTTGTCGCGATATTCGGTTTTGTCGGCGACCTGTTTCTCCGCGCGTTGAAAATGCTGGTGGTTCCGCTCGTGGTTTCGGCGGTCGTCACAGGCGTGGCAGGCATCGGCGCCACTCATGGGTTCGGACGGTTGAGCCTCAAGACGCTCGGCTACTATTTCACCACGACACTTCTCGCGGTGTTGATGGGACTTTTCATGGTCAACCTGATCCGGCCCGGCGAAGGCGGAACGGTTTTGAACAATCTGGAATCGATCGAAGCCGGGCAGGCGCAGCTTGCAAAAATGGAGAACCGCGGCTGGTCGGACATCGCCAACATCTTTCAACGACTCGTGCCCGAGAACGTGATTCAATCCGCGGCCGATGGCGACATGCTGGGACTGATCTTTTTCAGCCTGATTTTCGGCCTCTGCCTCAGCCGGATCGGAATCGAGCGCCGGACATCGATCCTGAACTTCTTTCAGGGTGTGAACGAAATCATGCTGATGATGACGCATCTCGTGATGCGCATCGCGCCGATCGGAGTGTTTGCGCTGGTGGCGAAGGTGTTCGCGACGACAGGTCTCGATGTGTTGCGCCAGGTGGCGCTGTTCTTCGTAACCGTGCTGGCCGGTCTTGCCGCGCACATGTTCATCGCTCTGCCGCTGTTGATGTGGATTTTTGGACGAGTAAATCCGATCTGGCATTTCCGCGCGATGGCACCTGCACTGATGACTGCGTTCTCAACAGCTTCGTCGGCGGCCACATTGCCGCTCACGATGGAATGTCTGGAAAAGCGTGCCGGAGTTTCGAATCGCACGACGGGCTTCGTGCTGCCGCTGGGGACGTCCATCAACATGGACGGGACCGCGTTGTATGAATGCGCGGCGGTGTTGTTCATCGCACAGGCGTATGGATTGGAACTGAGCTTTGCCACGCAGCTCAGCGTTGTGATTCTGGCGCTGCTCACGAGCATTGGTGTCGCGGGAATTCCTGCCGCCAGTCTTGTCGCGATTCTCATCATCATGAAAGCGGTTGGAGTCCCGGCCGAAGGACTCGGACTTATTCTTGCAGTCGATCGGATTCTCGATATGTGCCGCACTTCGGTGAATGTGTTCAGCGACGCGTGTGGCGCCGTGATCATCGGGCGGAGCGAAGGGGAGACGGGAATTTTGGGGAAGGGAGAGTGATGAGTGAATATGTGAAGGCGTGAAGGCGTGAAGGCGTGATTACGGGATTGAAGCGTTTTCGGCGATCATCCGGGGACACTCTGTCAGTCTAACTCTCATTAACACCGTGCTTCAGCGCGGTGGGTAACAGCGACGGTGATTCAGCTGTTTAAACAGCTTTTGGGCCCCGCTCCGACGAAACCGTTGGAAACGGCTCTTCAATCCATCTCAGGCTCACCGCGCTCAAGCGCGGTGTTAATGAAAAAACGCCGCTTCACATCCCGGTTGTCCGATGGAGGCTTTTCCATTTTTCCACCTTACCGTTCCTTGCACGATTCCGAAGCGATTGCTAGCGTGCGGGCCATGAAACCGACTTTCACGCTGGTGACGGCAATTCTCCTTTTTCTTTCCACGTCCACGTCCACGTTCGCGCAGAGTGAAGATGGCTTTGTGAGCATTTTTGACGGGAAAAGCTTCGCTGGCTGGAAAATGGCGGTCGAAAACACGAACACCTGGAAAATCGAGGACGGCGCTTTGGTGACGCGCGGTGATCGCTGCCACCTGTTCTACGTCGGCGACGAAAAGCCGTTCAAAAACTTCGAGCTCAAAGTCGATGTGATGACCGAGACCAATTCGAACGGCGGCATCTACTTTCACACGGCGTATCAGGAACGCGGCTGGCCAACCGTCGGTTTCGAAAGTCAGGTCAACGTGAGCCACAGCGACTGGAAGAAAACCGGCAGCCTCTACGACGTCGTGAACCTCGGGCACACACCTGCCAGGGATTACACCTGGTGGACGCAACACATCACCGTCAGAGACAACAAAGTCACCGTGCGCATCGATGGCACAATTGTGTTGGAATACACCGAGCCACCCGGCGCCCAAGCGGGCAAGTCTTTCACGCGCAAGCTCAATGAAGGAACGTTCGCGTTTCAGGCGCACGATCCAAAGAGCGTGGTTCGATTCAAGAACATCCGCGTGAAGCGCCTCGACTGATTCTACCGATTCGATCACAACGCCGAAAAAATAAGCGCGGCGTGACATCCCCAGAATCCGAGTGAGTTGGACATTGTCGTCCGGACAACTCCTGCCCGTCCGATCTGCGGCACGGCATCGATCGCGCACAGTGGATCGGGATTGTGACATGTTGCGGTGGGGGGAATCTGCTGACGCCGAATGGTTTCAATGCCAATGATCGCTTCGATCGCCGGCGTTGCGCCGAGGCAATGTCCGGTGACCGGTTTTGTGGACGAACACGGCAGATGAACCGCCCGTTCACCAAACACAGATTTTACCGCAGCCGCTTCCGCGCGATCGTTCATTGCAGTTCCGGTTCCGTGCGCGTTGATATAATCGATGTCGTCCAGTGAAAGGTCGGCAACGCTCAACGCTTCGCGCATGACCTGAATCAGTCCAGCGCCCGCTTCATCGACGCCGGTTCGTCCTGAGAGATCGAAGCCGGAAGCCCAGCCTGCCAGACGCGCCAGTGGTTTTGCGCCGCGAGCCTGGGCCGATCGAAGCAATTCGAGCACAAGAAACGCGGCACCTTCGCCCAGCACCATTCCGTTTCGATTCCGATCGAACGGACGACAGGCGAACGCGGCGTCCGGATGACTTCCAAGCACACCCGCCGCGTCCAGTTGCGAAAATGTCGATGAATGGAGCGGCGCCTCCGTTCCACCCGCCAGCATCATCTCGGCTTTGCCCAAAAGAATCTGTTCTGCCGCAAATGCAATCGCGTTCGCCGCAGAAGCACACGTGGCGGACAATGTGACACCGGGACCTTTGATTCCGAACCCATGTGCAAGTGCGCCGGCTGCGACACCAAAAGTGCTGTCGGCGCCGAGCGACGGCGGAAAGCGCGGGTCTCCTGCGCGAGCAAACGATTCCGCGCTTTTGTGCAAGGGACCACGCGAAGTTCCAACGGAAATTCCGATTCGTTCCGCATCCACGTTCTTCACGCTCGCGCCTGTCCATGCCTGTTGCGCAGCGATCCACGCCATCTGCACAGAACGATCCATTCTCCGGACGAAACGCAAATCGGGAATCCGGACGTCGATCTCCGGAGCGCGGCACGCGGGTTTCGAAAAATCGGGATGGGTTTGCGCGGAAGGTTTTCCAGCCAGCACGTTTTCCATCAACTCATCCACCGAGACGCCGGCCGCCGTGAAACAGCCCATTCCTGTGATCACGATGGGCGATTCTTTGAGCAATTGATTAAACGCAGATTTCATTTCGCTGCCGTGGTGTTTGATGACGAAAACATTTCAGCAAATCCGTTCCGCACTGTTCCGGTTGTGCGATCCAATGCGGCTTCAGTTGATTCACAATCCATTCGCCCGCAGCGTTCCAGTCCGAATTGCGGGATAGGAATTCTTGCGGAACCGGTTCGCACACGCGCACGCGGTAACGCCAGTCGCCTTCATTGGAAATGATGCACGGAAAAAGAGTTGCCTGATATCGAACCGCCAGCCGGATTGCGCCGGTCGCGATCTGAATTCTCCAACCGTCATCGAATGGAACTTCAATCTGTTTTCCCGCCGGACCGTCGATGGCCACGAGCAATGGAATTCCCGCTCCTGCAAATGTCGTTGCGTCACGCAATTGATCCAGACAGATCACGGTGGGCTGGTCGGGACGCGCGTGAATGCCGTCGAGCAGTTGGCTGCGCGGATCACGCTTCGCCGATGCCGCGCCGATCAGAATCGCCGCAGGAATTCCGGCCGCACGAAGCCACGATCTTAAAAGTGAATAGGGGCCATAATGGCAAAACGCGAGAATCACCGGTTGCCGGGCATCCACTGCAGCTCGCAATGGATCCAATCCAATCAGCTCGCATCGATCGGACCATTTCGGCTCCGCAAGGCGATCCTGAAAATAGCGAACGGTCTGGTTGAGATAACTGTTTGCACGGAGTTGGACTCGTTTGGATCGTGTCCAGTTCACTTTCAGTGGCCTGGGAGCGTTCGGATTCGTCAACGGCTTGAAGCCGGCATTCACCTCGGCGCGAAGTGACGCGAACGGCTTCAGCAGCGAATGCAGCCGCGAAACCGACCAGCGTCGTTCGACATTTCGCAGTGCCGCAAATCGGAGCTCAGCCAATAGTTTCCGCATCGCGGAAAACAGTAACGGCTTTTGCGCGAAATGCACGATTCGAGCGAATGGCTTGAGAATTGTGCAACCACGGATGAACACGGATGGACAAGGATGAGGGTGGAAGTTAGCTCGGCCATTTTTACAGCGCTTTAATGTTCGGGTCCGGATTTGAGAGACGACTCTTTATCTCTGTACATCGGTGTTCACCCGTGGTTGAAAGTTCATCGAATGAATATTTGCGCCCGGAATTGACCGCTCCTCCGGATTGGCGTAGAGCATCGGCATGGGACCAACTCTGACGCAGAGTCCGTTTGCAGTGCTGACCTTTATTGTCGCGCCGGCGATTCTCACGAATGCCACGAGCGTGCTGGCGATGAGCACGATCAATCGGCTGCTGCGCACGCGCGACCGGATGCATCAGTTGTTCGCGGAGTCCAAAAACCCGGCGCATCAGAACACGCCGCTTTTCCTGAATCAGGTTTCACGTGTGGAACGCCAGGCCATCCGTCTGCTCACGGCATTGCGCTGGATTTACGTTTCGCTCGGTTCCTTTGCAGCAGCGAGTCTTGTGACATTGCTTGGCGCGCTGGTCAGCCACAACGGAAGCGAGTCCACCACGCGCATCATCATTGGCGCCGGCCTGCTGCTCGGGTTGTCGGGTGTCACGGGTTTGATTGGCGGCTGCGTGAATCTGTTTCGCGCCACACAGATTTCCCTCCAGAACATTCGCGAGGAGGCTCGGTTGATTCGGGAACGATCATCCGAGCGTCTCGCTGGTTAAGCGGAAATGTTCGAATAAGAACGGCACGGTAGAATCCTTGACGATTTCACCGCCGGTTTGAATACCGGTTGCCGTTTGAATACCGTTCAACGATGACCGAACGCCGCATTGCGATTGTAGGCGGAGGAGCCGCCGGCTTCTTCGCTGCACTGGCGTGTTCGGAAACCAACCCGACGGCGCGCATCGCCATTTTCGAGAAAAGCAGCCAGTTCCTTTCAAAGGTCCGAATTTCCGGCGGCGGCCGCTGCAACGTCACTCACTCACTCTTCAACGATCGCGAATTTGCGCGGCGTTATCCGCGAGGCGGCTCCGCGCTCATCGGCGCCTTCAAACAATTTCAGGCCAGCGACACCGTCGAATGGTTCCAGCGGCGCGGAGTGAAACTCAAGACGGAGCCGGACGGAAGAATGTTCCCGATCACAGATTCGTCCGAAACGATCGTGCAGTGTCTGCTCGAAGGAGCACGTCGCGCCGGCGTTAAGCTTGTCACTGGCGCCGAAGTGCGATCGGTCGAACGGGGCGACAATGGTTTTCGACTTCAGCTTTCCACAGGTGATACAGACGAGTGCGATCGGTTGCTGATGGCCACAGGCGGCTGTCGCACGGCGGCGTTGGGACAACTGGCCGTGTCGCTGGGGCACAGTCTGCAAGCGCCGGTCCCGTCGCTGTTCACGTTTCATATTCCGATCGGCTGGTTGCGCGAACTGGCCGGTGTTTCGCTTGAAGATGTGGAACTTTCGATTCGGGAACTGCAGCTGTCCGAGCGCGGCCCACTGCTGCTCACTCACTGGGGATTGAGCGGACCGGCGGTTCTCCGACTGTCAGCCTGGGGCGCCCGGCAGTTGTGCGAGAAGAATTATCAGGTCCAACTTCAGGTGAACTGGCTTCCCGGCTGGAATGAAGCCAGGCTCGCCGAAGAAATCGCCAATCGACGAAAGCAACACCCGGCGCGGATGATCGCGAACAGTCCGATCCCGCCGCTTCCGACCCGGCTCTGGGAAAAGCTCGTTCTGGCCAGCAACATTGCGGTCGATGCCCGTTGGGCGGGTTTATCCAAGGCGGCGCAGCATCGGTTGATTCTCCAACTGCTGCGGACCGAGCTGCCCGTTTCGGGAAAAAGCCTGAACAAGGATGAGTTTGTCACCTGCGGCGGCGTGCGGCTGAAAGAGGTGAATTTTAAAACGATGGAAAGCCGCATCTGTCCGGGTCTTTTCTTCGCAGGCGAGCTTCTCGACATCGACGGCATCACCGGCGGATTCAATTTCCAGGCGGCCTGGACCACCGGCTGGATAGCCGGACGCTCCATGGGAGCTGAGTAGTCCCGTTTTTCGCGGAATAACAGAACCCGATTCAAGGAACGGTTCAATCCGGGAGAAATCACTCAAGAACGACGTTCTGAAAGCCGATGTAGAGCAACGGATTGCCGGCACTATGAACTACATCGCTGCGCGTCCGAATCGTTGCGATGACGTCGATATTGCGAGCTTTCATGCGCGTTCTGATCACGGGCGCCTTCGAGCTCCTCGTGCTTGCCGCCCCGCGTTCAAATGCCCAGCCTGCCGCTCCGCTCGCTTCAAGGACATTGACCAACCTGTTCGAGATCTGGTCGATGTCACTGGAGGACCGGCGAAAGGCTTACCCGATTGAATTCGAGTTTGAAGTTCATTACTGGGATCGTCTGTGGAACGTGGCGTGGGGAAAGGTTTATGACGCTCCATCGTTTCTCCCCTTCGCAAATTGCCCATATCCGCTCAAGCCCGGCTCCCGTTTTTCGCTTTCGGGCGTCATTTTTCCCGACCGCGAACAGTTCGACTGGAACCGCACCACTCTGACACCGCTCGGAGAAAGTCCGCTCAAGTTCGAACCCATTGAGGGGCTCAATGCCGGACAACAGTACGCTTCCAGGCTCGTGTCCGTGAACGTCCTCGTGGATGCCGCCTCCGAGGATCCCGGGCGCTGGAATCTTCGGGTGTTGGATACCCATGCGTCGGCGAATGCGATCGTGATGGCGAGCACAAACATCCTCCGGATCACCCCGGGGGATTATATCCGGCTTTCGTGCGTGTATTTTCCGCAGTTTGACAAGGACGGACAGCTTAAGGAAACAACGCTCTTCGTCCCGCGTGCTGAAGATGTTGTCCTGATTGGCAATCTGAACACCGATCCAAGATTCGAGGCTTTGCGGCGCAAGAGTGAGGACATTCGCGAGGATTCTCGGACCAATCGTTATTATGTGGTCGAGGGCATTGTTCGAAATCACGAACCAGGAAAATGGCTGACGATCTGGGACGAAACCGGACAAATCACCATCCAGAGCGAACAAACACTGCCCGTCCGCATCGGTCAACGCGTCCGCGCCTTCGGAAAACCGCAGTTGCTCGGCGTCGAACGCTTCCTTCGCGGTGGATTATATCGCCCGGTTCATAGCACCTCTGGAACCTCCAGCGGAGAAATCGTCCCGGATCGGTTTTATCTGGCCGAACAAATCCGCACCTTTCGTGTGAAACGCGGTCAGCAGCCTCCTCCAGTCAGTCTGCGCGCCACGGTCACATGGTCGGATACCAATGTTCCCTTCGCCTATGTGCAAGATGCCAGCGGCGGACTGAAAGTGCTCAACCCCACCTGGATCGGAGTGGGCGCAGCGAACCCCGGCGCAATCGTTCGTGTGGAAGGAACGATTGTCGAAGGTGAATTTGTCCCCGCAATAACCAATGCCGTGCTCACGCGCGTTGGATGGGCAGGCGGCCCCGACGCGCCGTTCGTCAGCCTGGAACAGGCGATGACAGGCGTGCATGACGGACGGGTGGTCCAGATGCGTGGTTATGTCCGCCAGGCAACGCCAACGAACGGTCTGATCTGCCTCAATCTGAGCACCAGCTGGGGTGAGATTCTCGTTTACCGGCAAGGCCGTGAAGGAGTTGAATCTCTCGCGGAATCAGTCATCCGCGTCGCCGGGGTCTGCGTCGCTCGCGCCAATTCCCGGCACCAGCTCACAGGAATCGAGCTCTGGTCCTCCGAGGATTCCGATCTCAAGATCGAGGAACCCAAACCCGATGACATCTTTGCGCTGCCGCTCAAATCGTTGGGCAGCCTTCGCCAGTTCAGCATCGAACGCGCCCTGAACCGCCGCGTCCTCACCTCGGGCACCGTCGTTCTCCATTCGCCGGGACAATACGTTTACATCCAGGACGGCGAAGACGGTGTGTTCGCACTCAGCCGGCAAACGAACCGTCTCGATGTCGGCGATCGTGTTGAGATCGTAGGATTCCCCGGCAACGAAGGCCGCAAGTTCGTTTTGCGCGAAGCATCATTCCGCAAGATTGCCTCAGGCCGGGAACCCTCTCCCACACCAATCAACGCAGCCGATGCGGTGAATCTGGAACTGGAAGGTCTGCTTGTGACGACCGAGGGCACCGTGTTCAACACGATCCGGAAGAACAATTCGCTGGTCCTCCTGATTCAGGCGGGTCAAAGGGTGTTCGAGGCACACCTGGACAGTGAATCGGATTTGAGCTCCGAACTGGCAAATCTGGAGAACGGTGCGTTGATCTCGGTCACCGGCGTTTACAAGATTCAAAGAGACGAACACGGCGCACCGCGGTCATTCATGCTTCACCTGCGTCGGGAAAACGACGTGGCCATCCTGGAGGCGGCGCCGTGGTGGACGTTTGGCCGGCTTCTCCTGGTGCTGCTCGCCGTTGCGGCAATCTCCGGCGTGGCGCTGATCTGGGCGCTCGTCATGTCGCGCAAGAACAACATGCTTCACCACGCACAGACCGCGCTGAAGCAGGCGAATGACGAACTCGAACTGCGCGTGGAGGAACGCACGCAGGAACTCAAGGACCAGGTAGAGGCGAAGGAAAAAGCCCGCGCTGAACTCGCTCTCACCCAGCGCCGACTGATCGCCGCCTCCCGCCAGGCCGGCATGGCCGAGGTCGCCACCGGCGTGCTGCACAACGTTGGAAACGTTCTCAACAGCGTCAATGTCTCCACGACATTGATTTCAGAACGCCTGCGGAATTCCCGCATCGAACTCGTCTCCAAATGCGCCGGCCTTCTCAAAAAGCCCGCGCAGGAACTCGTTCATTTCCTCACCGAAGATCCACGTGGCAAAACATTGCCCGGCTATCTGGAACAGCTCGGACATAATCTCGAACAGGATCGAACCTTCCTGCGCACAGAGATGGATTCGCTCGCGAAAAACATCGAGCACATCAAGGTGATCGTCTCCATGCAGCAAAGCCACGCCAAGTCAGGCGGCGTCCTCGAAGAAGTGGAGCCCAAAGACCTGCTTGATGACGCGATTCAGATTCAAAGCGCAGGACTCGAACGACATGGCATCCGGGTGGTGCTCGACTGCGAAAGAGTTCCGCGCCTTCTCGTGGATCGCCACAAGGTGCTTCAGATTCTGATCAATCTCATCAGCAACGCAAAATGGGCTCTCGAGCATCGTGAATCCGGGCGCGAGCTCAAATGCTCGTTGCACCAGATCAACGGCTCGCGTGTCCAGTTCGCAGTTGAAGACAACGGCATCGGCATCGCCCCGGAAAATCTAAATCGCATTTTCACTCAAGGTTTCAGCACGCGAAAAGGCGGCCATGGCTTTGGACTGCACAGTGGCGCCAATTCTGCCCGTGAACTCGGCGGCAGCCTAACCGTCCACAGCGAAGGTCCTGGTCACGGTGCGCGATTCGTTCTCGAACTGCCCATCGACCCGGAAAAAAATTCCGCAAGCGAGGACGCGTCCATCGCGACCGCCGCGGCCTGATCTCTGTTTCGTTTCAAACGGATTCAGGTCTGCGCCTCGGCACAACACCGACTCCGCGATAGGCAAAGAGAAAATAGCCGAACACGCCCGCGACCATCAGCGCCAGCCCGTTCCAGAACAGCGGCCATTTCGGATGGGCTGGACCACCGGCAGTTGAAAACCAGAGCCCCGTTCCGAGATAACCCAAAAGGTTTCCAACGCCACCGTTCATCAATGCCATCAATGCCTGCGCCCGCGCACGCCAGCCAGGTTCGACACGTTGATCCAGATAAATCTGCGCCGTGATGAACACGAGTGTGAACGAAACGCCGTGCAGGATCACACCCGTCATCAGGCCCGCCGGAACATCCAGCGCACTCATCACAAACCGGACCACGCCAAACGCCAGGCCGCAGGCAAAAATCCACTTCAACCGCCACTTCAACAGCAGTTTCCCAAGCGCGAACATTGCAATCACTTCCGTGACCTGCCCCAGGCTCATCCATGCCGAGGTGCGTTCGAATCCAAGTTCCCTCAAATGCGGCGGCGCATACGGATAAAATCCTGCAATCGGGATCGCAAACAACGCCACGGTCACGAAAACGACCCGATGATCGCGATGACGCAGCAATCCCAACGCATCCAGACCGAGTCTTTGGCGCAGCGTGAGCTTTTGCAGCGATTTTGGAGTTTCAACCCGTGGCAGAAACCATGTGAACACTCCGACCAGACACCACGCAATCGCCCCGCTGAATCCCGCCAGCGGCGAAGTATCCGCTCCAAGCAAACTCACAATCACGCAGCCCGCCATCCAGCCCAATGTCGCCATTGCGCGAATTGGCCCGAACTCTTTTTGTGAATCCGCGAGCCTTGTGAACACGACCGTCGAGGCGATGCTCCACATGGGCGCGGAACACAGCGCATGAATTTGAATCGTGCCGAGAACGATCCAGCGATTCCACCCCAGTTGAATCGACAGACTGGCAAGCGTCATGGCCGCTGCCGTCGCGAACGCCAGGCCGCGCAATACGATCACCGGCGACACCGAATGGTCCGCCATCGCGCCAAAGATCAGTGGCGACACGAACGCCGCGATTGCAGAAGCGGCAAATGCGTAGGGACGAATTGAGGTCAGGTCATGCGCGGCGAGAACGGTGCTGAGCGGGACAAACCACATCGACAACGCCGCGCCCTGAATGAAAAACAGGAGGATCAGTTCGGCATATTCCGCCCTACGCAGCGTCGCCAGCACGCGGAAAGAACACACGCGCCGGAGAAAAACTCAAGCTTTGACGCGGGAGGTGTAATCCGCCTGGAACCAACCATGGATGGACAGGATCGACACAGATGAGCAAGAGCAGTGGGAAGCCTCATGCGATAGCACAGAAACCAGACTTTCCATCCGTGCGAGTTCGTGTCCATCCGTGGTTAAATGGAGTCGTGATTTTGCTTTGAAAATGTGTTTTGGGTGAATTCAGCTGGCGAATTGACAATTGGATCGCGCCAGCTAATCTTTGCCGCACTTGCGCAAACTCCTGAGGAGTTTGCAGCGCCGAAGCGCCAAGCGCGAGGCGGGCGTAGTTCAATGGTAGAACGGCAGCCTTCCAAGCTGCACACGAGGGTTCGATTCCCTTCGCCCGCTCCAGCTTTTCTCCCCCAACAAAATCACCTCAAAGCTGTTTCATCACCCTGGCTGCTGCTCGCACCGTTTTCTCGATGTCCGCACTGGTGTGCGCCGTGGAAAGGAATCCGGCCTCGAATTGCGAAGGGGCGAAGTAAACGCCTTCCTCCAGCATTCCATGGAAGAATTTCTTGAATCGTTCGCGATCGCTTTTCATGGCATCAGCGAGATTCCAGACCGGTTCACTTGTGAAGTAACCGCAGAACATGGAACCGCAAACGTTCAACTGAACCGGAACCCCGGCAGATTTTGCGGCGTCCTTCATTCCAGCTTCCAGTTGTTCGCTCAGTTCCTCCAGCTTGCAATACGCGCCGCCTGTCTGCAGTTCCTCCAGCGCGGCAATGCCCGCAGCCATCGCAATCGGATTTCCGCTGAGCGTTCCCGCCTGATACACCGGCCCGACCGGCGCGAGGAAATCCATGATCTCCGCCCGCCCTCCAAACGCGCCCACGGGCAGGCCGCCGCCAATGACTTTTCCAAAGCAGCTCAGATCCGGAGTGATGCGAAAGCGTTCCTGCGCGCCTCCCTTTGCCAGCCGGAAGCCGGTCATCACTTCATCAAAGATCAACAGCGCGCCGTTCTCTCTCGTGATCTCGCGGAGAAATTCCAGATAACCGGGCTTCGGCAGATACAATCCGGCGTTTCCGGGAACCGGTTCGATGATGATTCCTGCGATCTGATCCTTGTTCGCGGCAAACGCAGCTTTCAGCGCTTCGGTGTCGTTGTAAGGCAGAACGATCGTGTGCTGCGTGAACGCGGCGGGCACGCCGGCGCTGTCCGGGTTGCCAAACGTGAGCGCTCCCGAACCGGCTTTCACCAACAGCGAATCGGCATGACCGTGATAACAGCCGTCGAACTTGATGATCTTGTCACGTTTGGTAAATCCGCGCGCGAGCCGGATTGCGCTCATGCAGGCTTCGGTGCCGCTGTTGGTCATGCGCACCTTCTGCACGCTCGGCACCAGTTCACGGATCAGCTTCGCCATCGTGACTTCATACGGGTTCGGAATGCCAAAGCTCGTGCCGTGCTCCGCCGCGTTCTTCACAGCGGAAATGATCTTCGGATGCGCATGGCCGAGAATTGCCGGGCCCCAGGTCAGGACGTAATCGACGTAATCGTTTCCATCGACGTCCCACACGTGTGCGCCGGCGGCTTTGTTGACGAAGAACGGTTGTCCGCCAACGGCGCGAAAGGCGCGAACCGGCGAATTGACCCCGCCGGGAATGTATTGAAGAGCTTCAGCAAACAGAGATTCCGATTTGGCGCGTGATCGCATAAACGCTTTCAATCTTGTTCAAAGAACCCCGTCGCGAAAGTTTTTCCTTCCACCTGCGAAAGAGATGCGCGCCCACCGGACATCCGCGCCATGAACTGTTCCCTCGTCCTGCAAGCGAAGCGCGGGGAGAAATTTCTCCAAAATAGAATTTCGCACTTTGAACTCCTGAACCTGGTTCTTGGGGAGAACTCTGAACCGAAAACATCCTCTCCCCCAGCCCTCTCCTCCGGCTTTCGCTCGGAAGAGAGGGAGATGCATGCACTGCGCTCGCTGATTGTTTCAATCGATTCCGGTGTGTGTTCAGCAACACCGAAAGAGATGGGTAAAGCAAGATGCCTGATCAGCCTGTGGCGATATTCACCTATCGAGGAGAAGTGCCCAATGCCGAATGCCTAATGTTCAATCAATTCGTTCAGCATTGATCGCTCGAGCTGTTGAGTGGAAGTCACTATCGACGCACCTGCGGCTTACCGGTCGGAGAATTTCTGTGCGATCGGAATCCGGCGACCAACGCCAAACGCCTTTGTGGTCACTCGCAATCCTGGCGCGGCCTGACGGCGTTTGTATTCGTTCAAGTCGATCAAGCGGATCACGCGTTTGACGGTCGCTTCGTCAAAACCGGAAGCGATGATTTCCACGCCCGATTTTCCCTGCACCACGTATTGATCGAGAATCGCATCAAGCACTTCGTAGGGCGGCAGAGAATCCTGATCGCACTGATCCGGGCGCAGCTCGGCCGACGGCGGTTTGGTGATCGACGAATCGGGAATGATTTCGCGCTCGCGATTGATCCATTTCGAAATGCGATAAACCATCGTTTTCGGAACGTCACTGATCACCGCCAGTCCACCGCACATATCGCCGTAAAGCGTGCAGTAGCCGACCGCAAGTTCGCTCTTGTTGCCCGTGGTAAGCAGGAGCGAACCGAACTTGTTCGACAGCGCCATGAGAATGACACCGCGAAGCCGCGCCTGAATGTTCTCCTCCGTCGTGTCCTCGACGCGTCCTGTGAACAGCGGCTTCAATGTGGTCTTGAGTGTTTCAAAACCGGCCTGAATCGGCACCACGTCGTATTGAATACCAAGTCGCTCCGCCAGAACGCGCGCGTCGTCGAGACTGTGTTGTGACGAAAACTGTGAAGGCAGTGAGACGCCGCGAACATTCTCCTTTCCAAGCGCCTCCGCCGCGATGACTGCAGTGAGGGCGGAATCGATGCCGCCGCTCAAGCCCAGCACCGCCGATTTGAACCCGCATTTGTGAAGATAGTCGCGCAGTCCGAGCACCAACGCCTTGTAGATCAGCTCCTCGTCGCAATGACTGGAAAGTTCATGAGAGGCGGATGCATCGGTATCGACGACGATCAAATCCTCTTCAAAGCGTTTGCCTTCGGCGATCAACTGTCCGGCTGCGTTGAAGACAAGACTGTTTCCGTCGAAAACCAGCTCATCGTTTCCGCCTACCTGATTGCAGAACACAACAGGACGTCCGGTTTTTTGAACGAGACTCCGAAGCATTTCGTAGCGGGTCAGGTTCTTGCCGATGTGCCATGGCGATGCGGAGATGTTGAAAAGGATTTCGGCTCCGGCATTGGCAAGTTCGACGGGCGGATTATTGCGATAACGCCGTTCCGGCCAGAAATCATCGTCGTTCCAGATATCCTCACAGATGGTGATGCCGATTCGGCGGCCATTCAGAGTGACAACGTTGTTCTCCGCGGCAGGTTCGAAATAACGGTCCTCGTCGAAAACATCGTACGTCGGCAACAATGTCTTCGACCGTGTTGCGATGACTTTTCCGTTCTGCAGAAGCGCCGCTGCATTCGTCACCGGACGGCCGGGTCTGAGATTGTTTTCACCCACGTAGCCAATGAGCAGGGCGGTTTTTCCGGCAGCTGTGGCCAGGCGTTCGAGTGCCTGAAGATTCTGCGCGACGAAACGTTTTCGCAGCAGAAGATCACGAGGCGGATACCCGGCGAGACTGAGTTCAGGGCAAACGACAATCTCCGCACCAGCGTCCACTCCACGACGATAAGCCGAGAGAATTTTCGCTTCGTTTCCGGCGATGTCGCCAACCGTCAGGTTGAGTTGGGCCAGTGCAACTTTCATCAGGGCTTGAAGGGATTGGAGCCGAAGAAGGTTTCCTGAAGCGAACCGCGTTCTGTTGTCACAACGGCGCCGACACCGACGTTATGCCGTTCGAACCATCCCTGCGGCACTTCGAGGACGAACTGGATGTCATCCGTGTACGACCAGATTCCGATTTCGTTGTGCGGCTGCATTTGGATGATCTGCATGATCTCGCCGGCGGGATTGATGTAAGCGCCCGACAGCGGGACGAAACAGTTTTTCATGTAGAAACTCTGTTTGCCGGGTCTCGGAAACACAAACAGCATCCCCTCGTTCTCCAGCATGTTCGTTCGAAACATCATGCCCGTCGCGATCTCGACCTGCTTGCGGGCAACCTCCGCGGTGAGTTCGTTGCCACCCACTTTGATTTGAATGGTGGGCAGCTTCGGTTGTGCATGAAGCAAATGTCCGTAAACCGGATCGACCTGCGAAACAACCGGTGCCGGCGTGGGAGCCGGTCGCTTGCCGCAGCCCGTGGCAATGGCGACCAGGGCGGCGAGGCCTGCACAGAGAAGAATCCCTGCATGACGTTGAAAACTCATTGCGTTGAACAATGGAGAAAGGACTTCCCGTTTTCAACCTGAACCCTGTTGCCTGGCCCTGATCATTGAATCACCGGGAGCACACTTGCGGGGCGAAGTCGCGCCCGGTAAAGTCCCTACGGTCGCGCCTGTAGCTCAGTTGGATAGAGCATCTGCCTTCTAAGCAGGTGGTCCCGCGTTCGAATCGCGGCAGGCGCGCCAGTTTCTATCGCGAATACGAAATTCCCGGATTCTTCTCTCCACCCGACTGGCTGTCTGCGTGAAATCACAGCGCTGGCGAATCTTTGGAAATTTTGTAGGCTCGCGTGGCGTCCGTCCCGAACACCTGAAGCCCTTGATGACATCTAAATGAAAACTCGTCTTCCGATACTTGTTTGCCTGACAGCCTTGACCGCCTGTTGCGGAACCGCTTCAGGCTCCGACATTGCACGAGATCGCGAGCGTTCGTTCAACGCCGACTGGTGTTTCTTACGGGCGGATGCGCCCGGGGCGGAAGCGGTCGTATTCGATGACACCCGATGGCGGATTGTGGACGTGCCCCACGACTGGAGCATTGAGGATCTTCCCTCCACCGACGGCGCGCCACCCAGTCCATTCAGCGCGACGTTGAGCGCCGGAGGACCGGCCACAGGTTTCGTGGTGGGCGGAACAGGCTGGTATCGCAAACATTTCACGCTGAACCCGTCAGATGCGGGAAAGAGCGTCACGATCCTTTTCGACGGCGTCTATATGAACGCCGATTTCTGGATCAACGGCCAATCTCTCGGAAACCATCCTTACGGGTACACCGCATTCAGCTACGATCTGACGCCGCACCTTAAACCTGCGGGCCAGACGAACGTCCTCTCCGTTCGCGTTCGTAACGAAGGCAGGAATAGCCGCTGGTACAGCGGTTCGGGAATCTATCGAAACGTGTCACTCAGGGTGACCGATCCCATCCGCATTCCGGTCTGGGGTGTGCATGTCATCGCAACGAACATTTCCAAATCTGACGCGCCGGTCAGTGTCGCCACCACCATCACCAATGGCAGCGGTGCAGACGCCACAATTCGCGTGCGGACGCGGTTGATTCAACCCAACGGCAGGGCGCTGCGTGCGCAGGAGGACGAAATCCACATTCCCGTTGGAACACAACGGGAACTCACACAGACGCTGGTCGTGAATCGTCCGGTGCTCTGGTCACTGGAAACGCCGGCACTGTATCGCGCCGAGGTCGAACTGCTTCACGGCGGACGAACCCTCGACCAGAGCATATCGACATTCGGAATCCGGCATCTGCAGTTCACAACCACGAACGGCTTCGAATTGAACGGAAAGACGGTTGAACTCAAAGGTGGCTGCCTGCACCACGATAACGGGCCACTCGGAGCCGTGGCGATCGATCGCGCCGAGGAACGCCGTGTCGAGCTGATGAAAGCATACGGTTACAACGCCATTCGCACCGCGCACAACCCGCCTTCGGCAGCGTTTCTCGACGCTTGCGACCGCATCGGCATGCTTGTGATCGATGAAGCGTTCGACATGTGGGAGCGGGCGAAGAATCCGGACGACTATCACCTTTACTTCAAGGACTGGTGGCAACGCGACCTTGCATCGATGATCCTGCGCGATCGCAATCACCCAAGCGTGATCCTCTGGAGCATCGGAAATGAAATTCCCGAACGCGCCGCGCCGTCCGGCGTTGCCATCGCCGAGAAGATGGTCGCCCAGATTCGGCCGCTGGATGCCACTCGCCCTGTTACCGCGGGCATTTGCGATTTCTGGGACGATCGCAGCAAGACCTGGGCGGATACCGCGCCGGCTTTCACTCATCTCGATGTCGGTGGCTACAACTATCAGTGGCGCCGGTCTGAGACTGATCACGCCACGTTTCCGGAGCGAATCATCTACGGCAGCGAGTCTTATCCGCGACAGGCCTTCGAGAGCTGGCAAGCGGTCATCTCCAACTCCTGGGTCATCGGCGACTTTGTCTGGACCGCGTGGGATTACATCGGCGAGACCGGCCTTGGCAATGCGCTTCTCGACGGCGAACGCGCCAATCGTCTTCCGTGGTTCAATGCGTTCTGCGGCGACATCGATCTCTGCGGCTTCAAGAAAGCGCCCTTCTACCATCGCGAAGTCATTTGGGGCGGCGCGAAAGTCAATCTCGCCGTCCATGCGCCCATCCCGGCGGGACGCAGGGAAAGGGTGAGTCAGTGGGGCTGGCCCGACGAACGCCAGAGCTGGACATGGCCCGGTTCCGAAGGCGAGCCACTGGATGTGACGGTCTATTCCAGTTGCGAAACCGTTCGGCTCGAATTGAACGGGAAGGAGATCGCAACACAGCCTGTGGGCCCGCGAATGATCACGCGCTTCAAGGTGCCTTACCAGCCTGGCGAACTGCGCGCCATAGGACTGTCCGGCGGCAAGCGCGTCGCCACGGCCAGCCTTCGTTCAGCGGGTGAACCTGCCGCAATTCGGCTGACGACGGATCGATCGAAGATCCGTGCGGATCGCAGCGACCTCTCGTACGTCACCGTGGAGATTGTTGATCGCCACGGCACAATCGTTCCTCATGCTGCTATACCCGTCCGGTTCACTGTGTCCGGCGCAGGTGAACTGGCCGCAACCGGCAGCGGCGCGCCGAACGACGCCTCGAGTTTTCAACTTCCCGTGCGCAAGGTTTGGCAGGGACGCGCCCTGGCCATCCTGCGGCCCAAAGGCGATTCCGGCAAAATCACCCTCAAGGCCGAAGCCGACGGACTGAAGCCCGCGACGGTCGTGATTAAAACGCAGTAAACGCTTCACGCATTGAACACGCGTCCCGTGTCGCGTTCGATACGCGGCAGGGGCGCATCAACATCACGTTGTTGAGTCTTACCGGAACACGGGCTGACCTCGTCTGTTTTATATTCATTCGCCTCAGTGAAAAACCGGTGAGTTCTGAGTGACAGCGCAGCGGCCGCATAACGTTTCCGCATAACGGTCCCCCTTGAATCGTCTGGGAATTGCACCTTATTTCGCGCCGGTCACCGGTTATCTACGGTTCGTTCCCATGAATCAGACTTTCATCCGATCGACGCTGGACCAGTCATGCATCCATTCCAATTCATCACTTCCAGTATTTCCCGTATCGAAATCACTTCTGCTTGGCGCTGTCCTTTTCGGATTCGCCTTCGCTTTCGAGGGTAACGCTCAACAAGGCACAGTGGTTGGTTGGGGAGACAACAGGATCGGGCAGGTCAACGTTCCGCCTGGATTGACCAATGTCGTGGCGATTTCCGCCGGCGAATGGCACAGCCTCGCATTGAAAGCCGATGGCACAGTCGTCGCCTGGGGAGCCGATCACGGCGTTCCTTCCGATCTCACCAATGTCGTGATGATTGCCGCGGCGGGATTCCACAATCTCGTAATGACAGCCGACGGCACGGTCAGGGCCTGGGGGCAGAACGATCACGGTCAATGCGAGGTTCCTCCGGACCTGACCAACGTCGTGGCTCTCACAGGAGGTTGGACTCACAGCCTGGCGTTGAAGTCGGACGGCACGGTCGTGGGATGGGGACGCAGCAGTGAAGGTCAGACAACGTCGCCTGAAGGTCTGACGGATGTCGTGGCCATCGACTCGGGCGAATATCACAATCTCGCGTTGAAATCCGATGGAACCGTCGTGGCTTGGGGATGGAACGGAGTCGGCCAGACTGATGTACCTCCCGGCCTGACCAACGTCGTCGCCATCGATGCCAGCGGACTTCACAGTCTCGCGTTGAAGGCGGATGGAACGGTGGTCGCGTGGGGATTCAATGAAGTTGGCCAGATCGATGTTCCTGCTGACTTGAGCAACGTCGTGGCTCTGGGCGGTGGACTGGAACACAATCTCGCGTTGAAATCGGATGGAACTGTTGTTGGCTGGGGAAGCAACGCGGCATGGGCCAACGACGAATGCCAGTTCGTCGGCAACCCAGACTGCGTCCGCGAACCCGTGGGGCAGATCAACATTCCTGTCGGGTTGAGCAATGTCGTGGCTGTCGCGGCGGGCAACTTCCACAGTCTCGCATTGAAGACAGACGGCACGCCTCCGCCTTCGTCCGTTCTCTCCAAACCGCAACGCGTGGGCAACACATTCAGCTGCTCCGCACACACGCGAAGTGGACGGGCTTATGTGCTCCAATACAGCGAGTCGCTGGTGAATCCGAATTGGATTTCCCTTCCGCTGGTTCCTGGAACGGGAGGAGAACGACTGTTTATCGATTCAAACGCGGGCTCGGCGGAACGATACTATCGCATCCGCAGGTGGTAATCGGAACGACGCAAACACTGAAACACTGAAACAATGAAACACTGAAATGCTGAAACGGAAAACCTTGAAATGAAACTCGGCATCTTACGGTTCGCGATCGGGATCGGGGACGTCCGCGGCGCCGCGTTTCATGGCTGTGGCCACGAAATTCAAAGCCGTTTCCCAGGCATCGCGAGTGTCTGGCGTGAAAGCATCGCCCAGCGATTCTTGCAGCATCTGCAGAAGCGCCGTCAGCACAGTTTCGTAATGTTCGTCCCGAACACCGTAACTGACATGGCGTCTTCCCATCGCTTCAAGCATCGGCATCAGCTTTCCCGGTTCCTCCAGCGAGTTGACGGTGAAGGCGAGCGAATCCATCAGCTTGCGGGCCTGCAGTTCGATGCTCGTGTGAAACATCGATTTCAATGAAGGATCGATCGTGAAGAGAATCCGGTAAAACAGAAGCGCTGCGATCGTTCCCTGCGATTGCACCTGACCGAAGCTCTGCCGGAGTAATTTGATCTGCTCCGGAGTCAGTGGCTGGGGCAATCCATTCTCTGTCTCGCTCTTCATCATTCGTCTAAGAGTAACAACAGCCTGACTGTTCGATATGCGACTTTGGTCCCCTCCGCATCAACGGCGACAGTTCCGAATACAGAAAAGCCGCCGTGACAAATCACGGCGGCTTTGATCTCGAAAACAATTCGTCAGGGCTGCAAGGGAATGCGCGCGCCAACTCTGAAAAAGGCCTGCGGGTGACCCATCTCAACCGCTTGACTTGTGCTGGCACCGGTGCCGCCGGGCACAGTTCCCAAATACAACCAGATCGCATCCGTCAAGTTGAGCTTTGCCTCAATGTCGTAAATGCGTGCTGCGCGGCTCAACCATTCGATCTCCACCGCATTCGCATCTGGAAGTTTGCTGATGCGGGTGATCTTCAAGTTGCTCTGGGGATCGAGCGGATTGGTTGCGGCAAGGTATTCAGCCTTGTCGGTGAATCCGTCCTTATCGTAATCCGAGCTGCCGCTCATCGTGGTGAGATCCTTGACGTATCCCATTTCAAATGCATCCGAGATTCCATCGCCGTCGCTGTCGATGACGTCCATCCGATCGGTTTTGAGCCGGCCGCTTCCCAGATTGATCCAGCCGCAATTGGCGCTCCATGCATATCCGAAGAATTCTCCCGTGAGAAGATTCACACGCGGCCGGTTGGGATTGTCCGGCTCCAACTCCGCCCAGCCGAAATTGATCCAGCCGATGTTGGGCGCCCAGGCGAGGCCGTATAAATCACCCGTGCCGACGTGATTCACTCCGAAGTCGCTCGACGTGTCATTGGCATATTGAAGGCCGTTCGCCGGCGCGCCATTGCCGCAGTTGATCCAGCCGATGTTCGGCGACCAGATCCAACCGCTGCAGCTGAACTCGCCGAAACGGAAACCATCGCCCGCATTCGGGCGTTCCGGGCGCAAATCGATCCAGCCGATGTTTCCGCTCCAGGCATGATGATTGGTGGCATTGATGGTGGAATCGGCGTAGGCGACATCGGAAAGATGCATCGTGCCGGAGAGCATCAGAACGGCCGCAAAGTGTGTTTTGATTTTCATGTGGAAAGTCGTTGTCGGTGGCAATGAACGGTTCAGGGCATGTTGTATTTGAAGTTGATGAAGTTGGTGCCACCACCCTGCGAACCACAGCCATTCGCCACGATCGCCTCAATGGCACGACCTCCGGGAGGACGGTTGGCCACGCAGTTCATTACAGTCCAGGCAACGATGCCCTTGCCTGCTGAGCTTTGACCAAAGCACCCGGTTGCGAGGGTGCACTCGATCCCGTTGCTGTAAGTCGATTTGCCGCGGCTGTTCGAAACAACGACCCCATAGATTCCCGCACCATTGACGGAACTTCCGTTGCAATTCTCAATCGTTCCGCCTTCGACAGCATCTGACGCGCGGATTCCGTTGCCAAATCCGAGAGCGCGTCCAGTGGAGTTCATGACGCTGCTGCCGGCGATCGCGTGATTCCCGGTATTGATGGCGCGGCAATCTTGAACGATGCCGGCGGAAATTCCCTCTTTCCCTGCGGTGTCCACATAACAACGGGTGACGATTGAATTGCCCGACACCGTGATCGCAGCGTCCTCCACGCCGAACACGGTGACATCGGAAACACGACTGCCACCTTTTTCAGTCGGCAGATCCTGGTCATATAGCTCGATACCCCGGTAAAAACCCGCTGGAATGAACGAGTCATTCACCAGCGTTGTTCCGCCAATGATGTATCCGTTGCGAACATGGTAACCCTGGCCCTTTCCGCTAATGGCAACGGCACTGTTGCTGGTTCCGATCAGAGAAAATCCGTTCAGATCCAGCGTGATGAAACTGCCAGCGAGATGAATGAAGGTTCCGTCATTCGAGCAGATCAAATTTGAAACCAGATAATAGCTTCCGGGCTGATTGATGGTGAACTTGCCATTCGAGAATGCGACACCCGGAGAGCCGGGGATTAACGGCGTGCGCGCTTCGACCTGATCAAGCGACTTCATCACAGGTCCGGGAACGCCAGGCGGCGGTGTGAGCGGGCCCTGCGCTTGAGTTGTCGGAACCAGGGAGCTGGCGATTGAAAACGCGGCGAGCGTAAGGAGTGTCTTGATGGACTTCGGTTTCATGATCGAGTTGTGTTTCACTGACGCGGCGAGTCTTCATCACGGGAAGGCTTTCTGAAAATGCGACTCCGGGCGCAGTCACCCGCGCGGCGCTGCTCACAGGCATCCGACTTTGGTCCACTGCAATCGGTTCACAGAAGGGAACGAAGATGCAAAAATTCAACACTCAACACTCAAACCTAAAAACCCCTTGCCCTGCGCCTCGAGCCTGTTGTGGATACTTTTTTATGGTTCGATCTCCGTTCTTTGTTACGTTCTCGGCTGCGACATGAGCTTTTACGACAAATTGAAATTCGATTCGAACGGACTGATCCCGGCGATCATCCAGGAATACAAAACTGGACGTGTGCTGATGATGGCGTGGATGAACCGTGCTTCGCTCGAAACCACCATTGCCACCGGCAAGACCCATTTCTGGAGCCGCTCCCGTCAGAAGTTCTGGATGAAGGGCGAGTCGAGCGGACACACGCAGACTGTCAAAGACATCGCGTTCGACTGCGACGGCGACACGCTGTTGATCCAGGTTGAACAGATCGGGGCCGCCTGCCACGAGGGTTATCAATCCTGTTTCTTCCGGTCGATCGAAGGCAAAGGAGAGTCTGTCAAAACGACGGAACCTCAGCTTGAAACGCCGGAACAAATCTACGGCAAAAAGAAATAATGGATGAACTGCTCCAGTTCGGGAGCCGTGACTATTTCGTTTCCCTGCTCATCCTGTTGTTTGGGCGGAGCATGGATTTCATCAGCACGAGAGTCGCAACCCCGAACCTTGTGCTTGAGGGCAATCCGGTCGCAAAGAAACTCGGCTGGTTCGGCGGCATTCTCGTCAATCTGATCGTCTGTCCGTTGCTGGCGTTTCTTCTTCCCGTCTCGATTGGTGTCAGCACGATGAGCATCCTCGTAGCCGCGAGAAATTTTCAATCCGCCTGGCTGATGCGCTCAATGGGGGAGGAGCGTTATCGCGACTGGCGCGTGCAGCGCATTGAGGAAACGCCCGTCGGACTGTATGTCGGCTGCCTTGCTGGAAACACGCTGCTCACCGCCAGCGTCGGTGGCTGCCTCGTTTTGTTCAGCGACCAGATGCTGATTCCCACCAGCATCGGAATGGGAATCATCGCCTACGCGGTCGCCGTCGCGCTTTTTACTTCCATCGCGCTTTTGCGACACCGAAGAGCTTTGAAACGGAATTCCTTACGCAGAACTTCAGCAGCAGCTTCGCTCCTCCAAAACAACGGTCCCGATCTGGTCAAGTAGGGGAGCGGCTTTCCTGATCAGCCGCGAAACATTTCAAGCCGTCCTCCTCTGCAGCCAATGCCCCGCGCCTCGTCGTAAAACATCGCTCTTCAATCGGAAGTTTACTCCCGCTCCCCGCCTCACTAATACTGGCCCGAAACAACGTTCATTTTTGAATGCGTTGTTCCATCGATTATGCATTCGCCCAAGCTTGATGATTTTCTGAAGCTCGCCGCGCAGGGAAACCTGATCCCGGTGACCCGACGCCTTCTCGCTGACATTGAAACGCCGCTTTCGGCTTACCGAAAAATTCGCGGCCAGGGCGAATCGTTCCTGTTCGAATCCGTCGAAGGCGGCGAACATCTCGGCCGCTATTCCTTCGTCGGCTGTAATCCGCGCGCGATCATCCGCCAGGACGGCAACCGCGTGGACGTGATCGAGAATGGCAAAGTGACCGAATCCTTCACCGTCAGCCACGACGCGGGCACGAACAATGTCCCCGACGGTCTCGCCGTGGTGGAGCGGGTGATGAAGAAGTTCCGCCCGGTCACCGTGCCCGGACTCCCCCGTTTCACTGGTGGCGCAATCGGGTTCATCGGCTACGAATTCATCCACGACGTAGAACCGATCGTTCCGCGACCGGCCAAGGACGAACTGGGCACGCCGGTCATGTATTTCCTGATCGCGGATCAATTGTTGATCTTCGACCGCGTCGCCCAGACGATCATTGTTCTCGTCAACGCGATTCTGGAAGACTCCTCCAGTCCGGAAGAGGCGTATGAGAATGCCGTCGCAGAGATCGAGCGCATCGTTTCACTGCTCGAACAGCCGAGCGAACATCGTCCCGCCACGGTTCCATCCGAAGTTCCCGAACTGCCGTTCAGCTCAAACGTGTCGAAGGAAAAATTTCTCGCCAACGTTCAGGCTTCGAAAAAATTCATCAACAGCGGCGACATCATCCAGGTTGTCGGTTCGCAACGTTTCAGCGTTGAAACGAAGGCGCCGGCAATGGACGTGTATCGCGCAGTCCGTTCGGTAAATCCGTCGCCCTACATGTTCCTGCTGGAACTGAACGGCTTTTCGCTCGTTGGAGCGTCGCCCGAAATTCACGTGCGCTGCGAAGACAATCAGGTGGAGATCCGTCCCATCGCCGGCACGCGTCGCCGGGGCAAAACCGGCGAAGAAGACATCGCGCTGGAAAAGGAACTTCTCGCCGACCCGAAAGAGCGCGCCGAACACGTCATGCTCGTGGACCTCGCGCGCAATGACATCGGCCGCGTGTGCGATTTCGGCAGCGTGCAGGTGCGCGACCTGATGATCATCGAACGCTACAGTCACGTGATGCACATTGTCTCGAGCGTCGAAGGCAAACTCGCGGCGGATAAAACCAATTACGACCTGATGCGCGCGACGTTTCCGGCGGGCACGGTGAGTGGCGCGCCGAAGATTCGCGCGATGCAGATCATCTCCGAACTCGAGGGCACGACGCGCGGGCCGTATGCCGGTTGCGTGGGTTACTTCAGCTTCAATGGCAATCTGGACACCTGCATCACCATTCGCACCGCACTGCTCAAAGATGGAAAAGCTTACGTTCAAGCCGGCGGCGGGTGGGTCAACGATTCCGAGCCCGAAGCCGAATTTCAGGAAACCGTGAACAAGAGCAATGCCATGCGCAAAGCCCTGGCACTGGCGGAGACGTTTGGAGCCGCGGTCATCTGATCGTTCATTTCTCTTTGTTTCGCCACAGGCGACAGGGCGTTCTTCCTCTGATGTGAAAATCGAAAGGCGCAGTGGAGTAATCCACCACGCCTTTCACATCAACCATCAATTTTTCGGATCACTTGATGATTCCGAGGGGACTGAAGATCACGTAAAGGATCAGCGTCACCACTATGATGAGGACGCCGGCAATTTTGGCACTCTTGGAAGATTCAAGGTTAAGCCGCGTGTTCGTCTTGAACTCCACGGGTTGTGGAAGCGGTTTGATGATGGCGATGAGGAACATCACAGCCAGCACCGAGAAGAAGCAGATGGCCATCGAATCGAGGAACGCTATATGCGTGAATTTATCGAGGCAGAAGTAGAGAACCGGATTCAGCAAAAGCCCCACCACTCCACAGATTCCTGAGCCACGGCGGTTCAGGATCCCGAATACGAACACAGCCAGAATTCCGGGTGACGCATAGCCTTGGAACATCTGGATGTATTTGAAGATCGAGCCGAACTTGTCGAGGTTTGGCGCGATCAGACAGCCGATCAATGCAAACACTCCGACAGCAATTCGACCTGCCAGAACGAGCTGCCGCTGCGCTGCCGTCCGATTCATATATCGATGGTAAATGTCCATCGTGAAAATGGTTGAGGCGGCATTCAGGACAGCAGCCAGTGAACTGACAATCGCACCCATCAACGCGGCGAGTATGAAGCCCACGAGCCCACTGTTCTGGGGAAGAAGATTTTTGATCAACAGGTTCAACGAAGCATCGTATTTGAAACCCATGATCGAATGCATCGTTGCCTTCGCCTCGGCAAGCCGGCCCGGAATAATCACGAATTTTTGCTCCTCAGTCAGAGCTGATTCATTCAAATCGTCCGTCTTAGCATTTCGGGCTTTCAGAGTGGCAATGTTATGGGCGTGGATTTGATCGGCGCGTTCGGGGTTTAAACGTGCCCATTGCACACCGAGCACGAAGCCATGCCCGGCCTCGGGATTTCCAAGGTGGTCGTTCAAAGCCTGCCACTCCGTCGCATTGCGTCGTGCGTCGATTGCAGCAAGGTCCTTGCTGTAGAGATTGAATGCGATGATACCGGGAACCACGATGACGAACGGGATGATCAGTTTCATTCCGGCGGCAAAAACAATTCCCTTCTGACCTTCCTTAAGCGAAGAGGACCCGAGAACGCGCTGTGTAATATACTGGTTAAGACCCCAATAATAAAAATTTGGAATCCAGAGTCCGATGATCAGCGCCGTCCATGGGATATTTTTGTCCCAGCGGGGAAGATCCATTCGCAGTTTGTCGTGATTTAAAGCGATGAGTTTCTGAATGCCACTGGCGGAGTCAGCCACCGTATGAGGATTCGCGCTGCCTGCCGTCAGTTCCGCCACTGATGTCGCCCCGAGCTTCTGGATTGCGAAGTAACTGATGATTGCTCCACCGATCACGAGCGCTATGCCCTGAATGAGATCCGCCCAGGCAGAGGCATTCAGGCCGCCGGCAACAATGTAAATTGCCGCCAGTAAACCGATGATCCAGCACCAGGAGGAAAGACTAAAACCGAAGGTCGGATGACCGGAAAACAGTTCGCTCATGGTCAGACCACCGGCATAAATGACGCCTGTCAGCGAAACGAAAATCAGGAGTACCATCGTCATAAATGCCATGATCGCTCGAGTGGGGTTTCCGTACCGATGCTCGAGAAACTCCGGCATAGTAAAAATGCCCGTCTTGAGGAAGTAAGGCAGGAAACAAAAGGCGACAACGACGAGGGTTATTGCGGCCATCCATTCGTAACTGGAAATCGCCAGTCCAAGATAATCCGCCGCGGAACCGGACATGCCGACAAACTGCTCTGAGGAAATGTTCGCCGCGATTAGAGAAACCCCAATCAACCACCATTTTAAACCTCGTCCTGCAAGGAAGTAGGACTCGCTGTCCTTCCCTTCGCCGCGGCTCTTGATCAGGCCGAGCCCAACTACACAAAGCAGGAAGACCACGAAGACTGCAATATCCAGAGGAACGATTCTGAATGTATCTGTGCTCATATTGTATTTTTTGGATTAACTAACCGCGTGCTTGGCATTAATGGAAATCCGGCCGACCGGAGGCAAGTCCGGTTGAGCGAATCACACCCAACCGGCGCTTACCAGCCAAAAGTATGTGCGCTTATTATGCCACTTGACTACTTAAGCGCTTTTCGTGCGATCGCATCTGGATCTTCACCGGCACGAAGCGGACGCAACCGGAAGCTGTAGCTGTATTCCTGAACCGGAATCTGGAATTCGCGATGCGGCCAGGCGCCCCAGCTGTCGTCGCCACCCAGTCCCTGTTGCTTCAGGTCGAGGTTCAACGTCACGTAATCGCGGCGCGGCAGCGCATGCGGATGCTTGCCGGCGTTGAGGTCTTCCGTGCCGTAATGCAGCGCGTTCACGCTGAGATGCGGTTGGCCGATGGCGAGGAGACCGGCACCCTTCGCGTTCGTCAGGCTCACCCAACGCACTTCAACCTTGTTACCGGTTTCACCCGGTTCGCTGTAATCCGCGCAGAACTGTTCCTCGACCGAACCGCTGTAAACGCCGACTTTGGCGTCCTTACGATCGATGTAGGTTTCCTGCGGTCCGGGTCCGAACCAGCTGATGCGATCCAGCCCGACGGGCAGCGTCATCTGCATTCCAAGACGCGGCATGCGGATCAGATTGCTCTGACCTGGCTTGAAGCTGGCGGCCACCAGAACATCGCCACTCGCGAACACCTTGTAGGTGGTCGTCCAGGTCGCATCGTTGACTCTCGGAAGGCGCAGCTCGCTGACGACTGCGATGTGATCCTTCATCTTCTCCACCTTGAAACTCTGTGTTTCAACACCGTTGTGAGCGCGTCTCCAGACATTCTGGGAATCGCTTGGGCGACCGCGACCGCGATCGTTGTCCGTCAACGCGCGCCAGAAATGAGGATGCAGCGGCGAGCGGACCAGTTCGGTTCCATTGGCGGTCCAGGACTTCAATCCTTCCTGCCCGTCAATGACGAGTTCAAAACCTTTTCCACTGATCGTGACGGCGTTCTCGGTTTTGTTGATCTTCAGGCCCGAGATTCTTCCGGGCTTGAACGCATCAGCGGGTTTGTTGTCCGGAAGCTGGAATTCGTCCCAGGCAATTTCATGTCCCGCCTTCGCCCACGGCAGGTCGTTCTTCAAAGCGAAGCTGAGTTCCACGTGGTATTCGACTCCGGCTTCCGGCTTGAATTTCTTGAGCGGAATTGTGACGCGCTGAACGTCGCCGGGCGCGACATCGAGCTCAGGCAATTTGCCGGACTGAATTTCCTTTCCGTTCGCCTTCAGCTTCCAGGTGCCGACGGCGATGTCCTTCAGGTTCGTGAAGTCATACCAGTTCTTCACTTCAACGGTGCGGTTCGTCAGATCGACCGCTTTGGTGTGGATGTATTGATAGACGTGTTTGACTTCCCACGCACCGGGATGCGGCACGCGGTCGGGACTGATCAAACCGTTGTTGCAGAAATTGTCGTCGCTCGGGGTGTTGCGCGGTCCGAAGTCGCCGCCGTAGGCCCAGAACGTTTTCTCGCCCGGCTTGACCGGCACGAACTTGTTGCGCGTTTCACGATTGACCGGCTGGCGCAGGGCCTGATCCACCCAATCCCAGATCGAGCCGCCCTGCAGATACGGCTTCTCGTAAATCTGCTTCCAGTACGACCACATGTCGCCAGTGCTGTTGCCCATGGCGTGCTGGTATTCGCACATGATGTAAGGACGATCGCGCTTCTCGGCGGCATAACGCGCCAGGCCTTCCGGACGCGGATACATCGGGCAGACAATGTCGGTGTGCGCTCTCTGGCCGGCCTGTTCGTAATGCACCGGACGGCTGCTGTCGCGTTGCTTGATCCATTTTGATGTGGCGACAAAGTTCGGTCCGTCACCGGCTTCATTGCCGAGTGACCAGATGATGATCGACGGATGATTTTTGTTTCGTTCCACCATCCGCACGGTGCGGTCCATGTGGGCGGCCGCGTAATCCTCCCGTTTCGCCAGGGTCCTGTCGCCATAGCCCATGCCATGGCTTTCGATGTTGGCTTCGTCGATGACGTAAAGTCCGTAGCGGTCACAGAGATCGTACCAGGAGGGTTGATTGGGATAATGGCTGCAACGGACGGTGTTCACGTTGAACTTCTTCATCAGGAAGATGTCGCGGATCATTCCTTCCACAGTGATTGCCTGGCCAAGATCGGGATCGATCTCGTGGCGATTGACGCCTTTGATCAACACCCGCTTACCGTTCACGAGCAGGTTGCCGTCGCGAATTTCCACCTGGCGGAAACCGACGTTGACCGGCAGCACTTCGAGCACTTTGCCAGCGGAATCGCTCACCGTGACGAGCACCTTGTAGAGATGCGGTGTTTCAGCGCTCCACTTCAGCGGGTTCTGAACCGGGACATCGCCATCGATGACGCGCTCCTCGCCAGCAGCCAGAGGCTGTTCGAAGCTGCGTGAAATCACGGCGTTTCCATTCGGATCAAGCAGATCCGCTTTGATTGTCACGGTCGTGTTCTGCTGACCGTAGTTCACGAGATGAATTCTTCCGTTGAGCGTGGCATCGCGATACTGGGCATCGAAGGCTGTTTTCACTTCGATGTCACGGATGTGTACCTGCGGGGTGGACCAGATATAGACGTCGCGGAAAATGCCGCTCAAGCGCCAGAAATCCTGGTCTTCGAGAAAGGACCCGTCGCACCAGCGGAAGTTTTCCACTGCGATCAGGTTCTTCCCCGGCTTCAAATAGCGAGTGACATCGAACTCAACTGCCGTGCGGCTGTCCTTGCCCATGCCGACTTTTTCGCCGTTGATCCAGACGTAGAAAAACGAGTTTACGCCGTCGAACGTGAGGAACACTTTTCGTCCTTCCCAATCCTTCGGCAGATCGAACGTGCGGCGATAGGAGTTCACCGTGTTGTTGGGATCGTCGTGCGGAACGAACGGCGGATTTTTAACCCTCTGCTGCCAGGGATAACCGGCATTCACATAGATCGGGATGCCGAACCCCTGGATTTCCACGTTGGAGGGAACGGTGATGCTGGTCCAGCTGCTGTCGTTGAAATCCGTTTTCCAGAAATCGGGAACACGGGCCAGGAGATTGGAGCCGTAATGATATTTCCAGCTGCCGTTCAAGGAGCGGTAGAACGAGGACTTGATCCTCTCGGAATTCACCGTGGGGCCGACAGAAAGCGCGGTAGGCACGTCGGGGCAGATGATGAAGTTGGCGTGCGGGCGTTCGTTGTTGATGCCGGTCAGCTCCGGCTTCTCCCAATCCTCGGGCGCTTCAGGGCTGGCGGAGCACAAAACCGTGCCGGTGACTGCGGCAACGACTGCCAGCGAAAAGCGTTTCAGTCCATTGCTTGTAAGTGAAAACCGTCGCGCTGATGGAGGATTGGCGACGGACCTAGGATTGAGGGCGTTCATCATACCAGTAAAAACGGGGTGTAAACGGTGACAGCCGGAAGGAGTGGAGCCAATGGTGGGGATTGAACCCACGACCTACGGTTTACGAAACCGTTGCTCTACCACTGAGCTACATTGGCTTCCCAAAACGGCTTCGCTAAAATACGGCCTTCACCCGACACGGTCTATAAAAAACTCGCTGCCAACAGAGAGGTCAAGATGAAGGCTGTCACCCGATAGGGTGAGCGGATTTGGCCATAGACAATCGTCTGTGGGTTGTTGGCGATTGCGGATCGCGGAATGACGGAGCCAAGCAGCAAACTCAAAACTCAAAACTCGAAACTCCAAAACCAAAACTCAGAACTTAAAACTCACTTTCCCGTTTCCTTCGCAAAGGCGCTGACCATCTTCACGTTCGCCTCCTTGGCGGCATCCATCACCTTGATCACGATTCCGAACGGAGCGTCCTTGTCTGCGCTAAGAGCAAGCTTCTGATCGGGATTCTTCGCCACGGCCGCCCGAAGCTCTTCCTTCAGCTTTTCTTCCGTGATCGGCACCGGATCGTTGCCTCGGTTCAATCGCAACATCCCCTTCGCATCGATCGAAATCACCAGCGGCGCCATCTCGCTCGCGCCCTCGCGCTGCGCCTGTGAAGACTCGGGCAACGCCAGTTTCAAAGCCGGCTGTTGCTTGAAGGTGGTTGTCACCATCAGAAAGATCAGCATCACGATCAGCACGTCGATCAATGCGACGATGATCACCGCCGGCGCGCCTCTTCGTTTGCGGATGTAAAAGTGCATGCTTGGCAGTCAAACTGGAAATTCCGGGCCTCTCACTTCTTCACCTCGTCGCGATACTGCCGCCGGATGAACTCGTCGCACAGCGTCTCCATCTCGACCGCCAGGATTTCAATTTTCTTGGTGTAATAACTCCAGAAAATCAGCGACGGAATTGCGATCAACAATCCGATCAGGGTGGCGCGCAGAATCAAAGCGATTCCCTGGGCAAGCTTCGTCGCGTCGTTCAATCCCGCATGTCCAACGTCCGCGAACACATCCATCATCCCGATGATCGTTCCCACAAGACCCAACAACGGCGCGATGCCGACAATGATTTCCAGCACGACCAGTCCGCGTTCCAGTTTCACGATCTCGTGGCGTGCGCGTGTTTGCATGGCCTCCACGTTCTCCGTCTTCGGCCAGCTCAGATGTTCCGTTCCAATCAGCAACAGCCGGCTCAATGGCGAATCGTGCTGCTGGCAGACGCGTTTGAGCATCGGAACATCCTCCTGGTTCTGACAGGACTCAACCGCGGCAACGACTTCCGGCGGCACGACCCTGTTCCATCGAAGCGCAATGCCCCGCTCCACAATGAATGCAACGCCCACCACCGATGTGATGATGAGCAAAATGTAAACGACCAGTTCCATGATGTTCCTTCTGAATAACTGTGAACTTCACCGATAGTAAAACGTGAATGTGCAGTCGCGATAATCCTTGTCCATGTCACGGCGTACCTCCGCGGGCCAGCGCGGATAGGGAGACGGATCCGTGATCGCTTTCTGACACAGGAGACCAAGCATGCCTTCAACCCGGTCGTCCGCGGTATTCTCAATGACCTTCGCGTCAGTGATCCGTCCGTCATAATGAAGCCGGAACGAAACCACCACGCGCCCGTGGCGATCGAAGCTGAACCGGATCTGATCGAGCAGGTTCTGCCACTGTTGCTCGACCGCCTGAATCAGCATCAGATCATAAGCTCCCAATGGCGTCGCTTTGACATCAAAGCCGGCGTCAACTTTCAGCCTTCGGACGCCTCCCTCCTGCTTCATCCGTTCGCCCATCAGTTGATTCCGCGTCTGCCGCGCCTTTGCCTCCTGAATGGTTCTGGGCCGGGCTTGTTCGACGGTGCCCTTGTCTGTGCGCGATTCCGTTTCAGGTTTAGCCAACACCAAATCGCCAACCGGTTCGGGAGTTCTGGGACGCGCGACTTCCGGTTCCTGCGTGGGTTGAGGCTGTGGAACAGCAGGCTGCAACCGGTCGAACTTCGAACGATCGACATCCTGCGCTTTGACGATGTCCTCCTGTTTTCCGGTGATTTTCGGCGCGCCGGTGTCGCGGTCCATGTCGGGATTCGAAGCCTCGGAGTTTCTGTCCGAGTAAAACCGGGCATCCCTGGGCGGTTCCGGAATCGCCAGTTGCGGATTCACATCCACAAACATGAGTGGAACCTCGCGCAACTCGGGCGGCTGGGGCTGTCTGACCTTGTCCGCCACCGGCTGGGTCAGCGCCACCACCTTCTGCAGCCAGACCGGCCAGCGCTGCACCTCCCAGAGATTGAACCTTTCTCCCAACCGGTAGGTTCCGTAACAAAGCAAATGCACCGCGATCGAAATGGCGAGAGCCCAGAGCAGCCTTGAAACATCAAGACGATCCGGGCGCAGCGACACTTCGTGGACCCTGCGGGGAGTCATGCGACCCTACAATGCCGCAGCCATCCTGCTGCGGCAACTGTTAAGCCCGACGACTCACTCCCTCAAAGCGCTCGAAAACGCCGCTCACCGGAAGCCTCGACGCTTCGTTGCATTCCCGGCTGGAACGCTACTTCTGCCAGTCGGCAATTTTCTCTCCGGCCCAGATCTCCGAAACGGGCTGGCGTTCGCGGACAAGCACCGTTTTTCGTCCCTTTACGAGAACTTCAGCCGCCAGAGGGCGCGTGTTGTAATTCGACGCCATTACGAATCCATACGCGCCGGCGCTGAGCAGTGCGATGTGATCGCCTTCGCCAAGCTTCGGCAGCGGACGATCTTTGCAGAAGTAATCTCCCGATTCGCAGATCGGCCCGACAACGTCCGTATCGATCGCGGCTCCGCTCTTTTTCGTGAGCGGCACGATCTCGTGATACGCATCGTAAAAGGCCGGACGGATCAGATCGTTCATCGCAGCGTCCACGATCAGGAAGTTCTTCTTCCCGGTGCGCTTCACATACTCCACGCGGGTCACGAGGATGCCCGCATTGCCGGAAATAAACCGGCCCGGTTCGATGAGAACGCGCAGTCCCAGCGGCTGCAACAGAGGCAGCAAACGTTCGGCATATAGTTTCGGCGTCAGAATCTTCTTCGACGCACCACCTTTCCACCAGTTGGCAGAACCGCTGTCGAGCGCCGGATTGTAAACGATGCCGAGTCCGCCGCCGATGCTGAGAAATTCGATGCCGTGCTTCTTCTGCAGCTTCTGCACAAGCGGCAACATTTTCCGAACGGCCTGTTCGAACGGATCGACCGTCGTGATTTGTGATCCGATGTGCATCTGCACGCCGCGCAGCTTGAGATTCTTCAGCTTGGACGCGCGGGCATAGACGCCTTCGATTTTTTCGAATGCGATGCCGAATTTGTTTTCGTAAGTGCCGGTCGTGATCTTCGCATGGGTCTTGGCCTCCACATTCGGATTCACGCGAACGGCCACAGGCGCAATCTTCTTCAGGCGTGCCGCAACGCGATTGATGCGTTCCAGTTCGGCTTCGCTTTCAACGTTGAACGAATAAACGCCTTTCTTGAGCGCGAACTCAATTTCCGTCTCGGTTTTGCCGACGCCGGCGAACACGCATTTCTTCGGATCTCCACCGGCAGCGATCACCCGCTGCAATTCGCCCGCACTCACAATGTCGAAACCGCCGCCGAGATCCGCGAGTGTCCGCAGCACGGCGAGATTCGAATTGGACTTCATTGCGAAGCAGATCAGGTGATCGAGCGGCGCGAGAGCCTGGTCGAGCTTCTGGAAGTGATCGGTGAGTGTGCCCTGCGAATAAACGTAGAGCGGGGTTCCGTATTTCTTTGCGAGTGACTCGATGGAGACGCCTTCGCAGAAGAGTTTTTTTCGGACGTAATGGAAACCGTGCATAAATGGATCAGGAGTTCGAGTTCAGTTTAAAAGGCAGTCATCAAATAGAAACCCCGCCAGAAGCACTCTGGCGGGGTTTCCGGAAAATGCTTCAATCAGGGTTCCGCGAGAATCTTCGCGCGCTGTTCATGATATTGGGTGGGAGTCACCTGATCCGCGACGTACAGGTCCAGCAATGCTTTCAACTTAGCCTCCTTCTCAGCCGGAAGGCCCGAGGACGGCCCTTGAATCGGTGTAAACGTCAACTCCGCGGTGGAGGAAGAAGCGGACTTCGCCTTTTCAACCTTCTCCGGTTTGTCGCTGGCGACCGGAGCTTTCGAAGGCGCGGACTCGACCGTTGGCGAGGCCGTTTCCGGCTGGCTGGCCATTCGTGCCATGGCTTCGCGCAATGCCTGTTCGGCCTTCTCCAGGTTTGAATTCGATTGTGTGGTCGGCACCGGTTCAAAAAACGCGCCATTCGCACGTTCCGGTGTCGCAGTCGCTGACGCAGCGCTGGGCTGAGCCGGTGCAGCTTTTGCCGGAGCAGCTGGCAGAGCCTCAAACTTCGGCTCCGAAGGCGCCGGACGGCCAGGTCTCTGGGCGGGTGTTTGGACTGCAGGGGCCGGACTCGCGCTCTCCGTTTGTTTCAAGGCCTGTTCAAGCGCCTGCCGCGCCTTCTTTTGGGCTTCGGAATCGGCTGCCTGCGTGAAATTGGGGATGAGAATCGTGGTGGTCAGGCAGGCCAAAAGAATGCGACGTGAAATCTGCATGGCTGCTTTTTTACGGGAAACACCCCAGTGATGCAACAGCTTTCAAAGTACAGAACGGAGGGACAATCACGGACATTTATCCGGTCAAATTCTCCGGTGCTCTCACCCATTAAATCGGAAATTCCATCTGCGCCCCGGGCGGTCTGCGAAACGCCTCAGTGGAAAGTTCAGGGCGCCCGGTCAGACCATATTTACGACGCGCCACATCGAACAATTTCCCCATCTGGTCGGCGATGATTCCGTCGCCGCTCATCCGCTTGCCCCAATCCGCCTGGTACAGCTTGCCTCCGCGCAGCGAGCGAATCTGGTTCAAAACCTTTTCCTTCCGATCGGGATAATGTTTCTCCAGCCACTGTTCAAATTGCGGCGCGACGGAGAAGGGCAGACGCAAGGCGACATAACCGGCAAATCGGGCGCCCGCCTCGGACGCTGCCTTGAGCAACAACGGTATTTCTGAATCGGTCAGCCCTGGAATCATTGGCGCCAGCATCACTCCCACGGGAATTCCTGCATCGGCAAGTTGTTTGATCGTTCGGAGCCGGGCAACGGGCGGTGAAGTGCGCGGCTCAAGAATGCTTCTCAATTCTGAATCGAGTGTCGTCAGCGAAATGAACACCGCGACCGCGTTGTGCCGGGCGAGTTCGCTCAGCACATCGATGTCGCGTGTGACGAGCAGGTTCTTTGTGACAATGCCAACCGGGTTTCGAAATTCCGCAAGCACTTCGAGGCAGCGGCGGGTCAACTTGAGCTTCCGTTCAACCGGCTGATAGCAATCGGTCACGCCGCTCATTGAAATCACCTGAGGTTTCCATTTCTTCGCCGCCAACTCCTTTCGCAGCAATTCCGGCGCGTTCTCCTTCACCATGATCTTCGTCTCGAAATCCAGGCCGGAGGAGAAGCCGAGATATTCGTGAAAGGGACGCGCATAGCAGTAAATGCAGCCGTGTTCGCAGCCGCGGTATGGATTGATGCTCGCCTCAAAACCGATGTCAGGACTGTCGTTGTAGGCGATGATCGTCTGTGTCGTGTCCTTCAGGAAAACCGTCCGCGGAAGCGGATCATCCTCGGGATTCCAATCCACATCCCGTTCAAATCGCAACGTTTCGAAGCGATTTGGAGGATTTTCCGAAGCACCACGATGGTTGGATTGGGTTGGACTGGATGACACACCTCATACTTCTTCGGCTCCGAACAAACCGCAAGTCCGCGGCACTGAATTGACCAGGAAACCGCCTCCACATCTCATTAACACCGCGCTTCAGCGTGGTGCCGGTGTGAGTGCAGCCGTTCATCTGTTTAACAGCTTCTCATCCCACCGGAAAAGCGGTTGAAACGGCTTTCTCAACTCCCGTCCAAACTTCACCGTGCTGAAGCCCGGTGTTAGTGAGATACGACTTATTTGAAATCCATTTCAAACCGCAGGCGCGGAGATGCAGAGAAAGAGAAAAATTCCAAGACTCTGCCTCTTCGAATCTTTGCGCCTTTGCGTTAAATCCGTTTGTTCATTCATCTGTGTTCATCTGCACGGTTAGCAGCTTTGCTGATCGAGATCATTTTGCCGATAAAGCCTTGAGAATTCCGCGGCAACCGGCAGCTTGAATAGCTGTATGAGCAGTATTGTTGACGAAAAACTCGAGCCGCTTTACCAGGCGGTTATCAAACGAAATCCCGGGGAATCAGAGTTTCACCAAGCCGTGCGCGAGGTGTTCGAATCCTTGGGTCCCGTGCTCGCGAAGTATCCCGAGTTCGGCACACATAAAATCATCGAACGCATCTGCGAGCCCGAACGCCAGATCATCTTCCGCGTGCCGTGGCAGGATGATTCCGGCGAAGTTCAGATCAATCGCGGTTTCCGAGTTCAGTTCAACAGCGCTCTCGGCCCGTACAAGGGCGGCATCCGTTTTCATCCGTCCGTTTACCTCGGCATCATCAAGTTCCTCGGCTTCGAACAGATCTTCAAAAACGCTCTGTCCGGCATGCCGATCGGCGGCGCCAAAGGCGGATCGGACTTCGATCCCAAGGGACGATCCGACGACGAAATCATGCGGTTCTGCCAGAGCTTCATGACGGCGCTTTACCGGAATGTGGGGGAACACACGGACGTTCCGGCCGGCGACATTGGCGTCGGCACGCGTGAGATCGGTTATCTCTTCGGCCAGTACAAGCGGCTGACCGATCGTTACGAATCCGGCGTGATCACGGGAAAGGGACTCGACTGGGGCGGCGCCAAAGTGCGAAGGGAAGCCACCGGTTACGGCGCTGTTTTCTTCCTGCGCGAAATGCTCGCGGTCCGGAAACAAACGATCGAAGGAAAAACTGCGATCGTCTCCGGCGCCGGGAACGTCGCCATCTATGCGATTGAAAAACTCCAACAGCTCGGCGCCAAGGTGGTTGCCTGTTCGGATTCGAGTGGATTCATCCACGACGAAAAAGGACTCGATCTCGCATTGATCAAGCAGCTCAAGGAAGTCGAGCGCCGTCGGATCGCCGACTATGCGATGTATCACAAGCACGCGACTTACACCGCTGGCGGCAGAATCTGGACGGTGCCCTGTCAGGTGGCGTTGCCCTGCGCCACGCAAAATGAACTGAATGGAAAGGATGCAGCTGATCTCATTCGGAACGGATGCATCGCGATCGCGGAAGGCGCGAACATGCCGGTCACGCCGGAAGGTGTCCGCGCGTTCGTGGAAGCCGGAATTCCGTTTGCTCCCGGCAAGGCGGCGAATGCCGGCGGCGTGGCAACGTCGGCGCTCGAAATGCAACAGAACGCAAGCCGCGATTCGTGGGGATTCGAGTTCAGCGAAAATCGCCTGGCCGAAATCATGAAAGGCATCCACGAACGCTGCTACCAGACGGCTGAGGAGTTCGGCGCTCCGGGCAATTACGTCAAAGGCGCCAACATCGCGGGCTTCATCCGCGTCGCTCGCGCCATGGTTGCTCTGGGGCTGATCTAAGCCGGCAGCAAACAGAAAGAACGTTTCAGAAAAACCGACTCCCGAAGTGTCACCGCTTCGGGAGTCTCTTCTTTTCGAGTTCTTCGTCTCTTTGAACAATCTTCAGCCGGACGCAAAAAATCAGCCGAAATTCAGCCGAAAAAGCGCATTATCTGGTAAGCCCGTATGCTGAAAACAAAGTTCCTGCGTCCAATGCTGTCCGAACGGTTGTTCGACTCTGCCGGTCATGGAATCCGTCCGAGCCACCGGTTTTCGAACGGTCTCAGGCGCATCGCATTTTCCGTCGTACTCACATTCGCCGTTCACGTCGTCGCGCAGGATCGAACCGTGTTGTTCAACGTTTCCGATCCGGGGGTGTCGCATTCTCTCACAAACTGGGGACTCGATACCGCGTGGTTCAGCCGCGACAACATTCGCCGCGGAGTGGCGTTCATGGGCGCCGAGCGTGTGGACATCGTGCGAGTGTCCTTCACGCCCACTGCTGCGCTGGTGAATGGCGACCTTCAAGCCGCGGAAGCCAGTCTGCTGAACCAGCGACTCGATTTCGTCGATCTGACCGGCCCGACAACGAAAGTCTGTTTGAATGAGGACTCGCCCACCGTTGACGGGTATTTCAAGGCCGGGAATGGAACAATTCTTCCCGAACGTTGGGCCGAACTCATCGATGTGACCGCGCGCCGTGCCCAGGAACGAGGCCGGACCGTTGTCGCAGTCGCGCCGTTCAATGAACCGGACTTCAACCGTCCCGAACGGCCTGCCACCATGCAGACCTTCTACGACACCGCCGGTTTTCTGACGAACAATCCGCGCTTCGCCAACATCCGGATCAGCGGCGGAAACACGCTGAATACCGATCAGGCGAATCCGTGGTTCAACTTTCTCAAGGCGCGGCTTGATGAAGGCAACACGCATCAGCTCGCCGGATCGTTCGACAACTATGCATCCTTTTTTCAAAACGTGACTGCCGCCGGTGCTCATCCTTCGAACGACGAACTTCACAATGTGATGGAAGCGATCGTCGGCGCCGAATACGGAATGCAGACCGGCATCTGGTGGGGAACAGCGGAACGTGCGCGGGGAGAATTTGTGAAGGCCAGCGATGGACAGCGGCTTGGCTACGCCGAGCATCGTCCGAACTGGACTGCCGCAGCGGTGTATCGCCGGCCGGATGGCGGTGTGCAGGCGTTTGTGGGCGAGTCGGAACGCCAGGCGCGGCCGACCACGTATCGCTTTTTCTCGAAGGATCGCGACGTGTTCTACGACGGCCACGGCCCGCAACGCGATTTTACCCTGACAACCAGCGGCGGTTCCGGTTATCAGACCGCCTCGCATCGAAACGCCGAGCGCGTTGTGAACATCACCTGGGGCGAAGACGTCCAGCCACCGATCAACGGCCGATACATCATCGTGAATCGAAACAGTCTGAAGGCGATGGAAGTGGCCGGGAACAGCACCGGCAACGGCGCAAATATCCAGCAAAACACCTACGCCGGCGGGTTGAATCAGCAGTGGGATGTCATTCCCGTGCCGTCCACCAACGGTGGCGATTACAGCTATTTCAGCATCACCGCGGCGCACAGCGGCAAGGCGGCGGACGTCTTCAACTTCTCGCTCGATTCCGGCGGCAACATTGCCCAATGGGAAAGCCTCATGGGAGTGAATCAGCAATGGTTCCTGGAATATGCCAGCAACGGCTGGTTTTACGTGCGCAGCAAATGGAGCGGTCTTTACCTGGACGTTGCCAGTGGCTCAACCGGCAACGGCGCGAACATCCAGCAATCCACGCTTTCCGCACCGAATTCCAATCGCCAGCAATGGCGTTTGATTCCCATCGGCGCAGCACCAACTGACCTGACGCCGCCGCCCGCGCCAACGGGCGTGACCGCAACCGCCAATGCGGTTTCGGTGCGCGTGGACTGGAATCCGGTCGCTGTCGGTGACTTCGCTGGATACACCGTGTTGCGTTCGACCAATTCAACCGGCCCGTATGAAATCGTTGCGCGAGGACTCACCAACACTTCGTTCACAGACAAATCCGCGAACATCAGTCGCACATTTCATTACGTGGTGAAGACCGTTGATCGCTCATGGAACAGCTCAGTGCGATCGGCATCAGCGAGCGCGACGCCTTCCGCCGGACCAGCACTTGTCGCGCGTTACCGCTTCGATGGAAACGCAAACGACAATTCCGAAAACGCGAATCATCCGATTATCACCAATGGTTCACCCACGTTTGTGGCAGGAAGATATGGTCAGGCGATGGACCTGAGCGGGAGCGGCCAATACATGATGCTTCCTGCGAATCTGTTCGCGAGCGTGACGAATTTCACCATCGCTCTCTGGGTGAACTGGGACGGCGGTTCAGCGTGGCAGCGCATCTTCGATTTTGGAAACGATACCACGCAATATATGTTCCTGACGCCAGGTTCCGGCGGCAACACGTTGCGCTTCGCGGTTTCAACGAACAGTTATTTGAGCGAGGAGATGCTTGAAACATTTCCGCTTCCGATCGGTCAGTGGCGTCACATCACGATCACGCGCAATGGCAACATGGCAAAGCTTTACACGAACGGCGTCCTGGCCGCGTCCGGCACAATGACAATTCCGCCCGCGAGCTTTGATCCCGTTTTGAATTATCTCGGCGCCAGCCAGTTTTCCTCCGACCCACTTTTCAACGGACGTCTGGACGAATTGTTCATTTACAACTATGCGCTCAGCGATGCTGAGATCGTGCGGCTTGTGAACAATCAACCGCCACCGCCGACATCGCCGATGAACCTGAACGTGGAATGGGCGGGAGACATTCTGAACATTGCGTGGCCGGCGAGCTACATCGGCAGTCGCCTTGAATCGAATTCGATCAGCCTGACCGCCACGGATTCCTGGTTCACCGTCCCCGGATCGGCATTCACCAATCAGAGTCAGATTGCAATCGATCCCACAGCCACGAACGTCTTCTTCCGCCTGGTTTATCCGTGATCTTCCCTCCCGGTAGGGCAAAGCTGCCGCTTTGCCCCATATTCCATTCCCGCCCTGAGCGGGAACGAACGAAGGCGTTCTCAACCCGCTCGTGAAATTTTGGAACACCGCAGGACAAAAACCTCGCTCCGCTTGTTTTTGTTGAAGCATGAGCGAACCGGCAGGTTCGCCCTACCTGATTTTGACGCTTCGCCACATTATTCGCGAAATTCGACCGCGATTCATTTCTCAAACGGAACTTGTTCTGATCCGCAACGCTTCGTGCTAAAACAACGCCATGCCGCAGCTGCTGCTGTTTCCGGATCCATGTCCGCTCGTGGAACGTTTCGGACGGGAGTTCTTTCTGAATCTCCCGGAACATCCCGGCGTGTACCTGATGCGCGACGAAGCGGAAACGGTGCTCTACGTCGGCAAAGCGAAGAATCTTCGCAAACGCCTGAATCAATATCGCGTCGCCAATCCGGATCGCGTGGCGCGGCGTCATCTTCGGCTCCTGCGCGCGGTGCGACGAATCGATCTCGAACGATGCAATTCGGAAATCGAAGCGCTCTCGCGTGAAGCCGAACTGTTGCTGAACCTCAGACCGAAGTTCAATCGCGTCGGAACCTATCGCGCGCCCGGACGTTTTTTGAACTGGCACGTTTCCCATGCCACGCTCGACCTTCGCCTTTCAAATGAACCGGAGGAAGGCTTTGCATCGCATCCGCTGCCCAAAGGCGGCATTTACTTTCATCAGGCACTTTCCCGGCTGCTCTGGCTGGCGACGCATCCGCGCGAATCGGCAGCGAACATGCCGGTCGGATGGATTCACGGGGAATTCCGCCATCGCGCCGAAATTGCGCTGAATGGATTCGATTCCCACGCCGTCGCTGCGTGTCTGGAACAGGTTTTGGATGGCGAGACAGCGCTCCTGATCGAATGGCTTTCGCAACGCACCGAATCATCACAACTGGAAACTGAACTGCGCGAAAGCGATCTTGAACTGATCGGGAATGTGGTTGGGAAAAAGGCTTAACGGCAGGTGAACCGCAGAGGCGCAGAGCCGCAGAGAAAGAGAAGAATTCTGTGAACCTTGCGTCTTCGAATCTTTCCGCCTTGCGTTGAATCCTCTGCGCTCATCAGCGCAATCTGCGGACTAAGAAAGATCATCCCGCGCATCCAGCCACTTCAACGCGCCTTCCATGTCGGTGAATGCGCCTTCCAATTGCGCTTCGAAGGCGGCATCCAGAATGATTTTGAACTTCGCGCCGGGTTGCAGGCCGCGTGCGATCAGATGCCGCCCAAGCAACAACGGCTTCGGAGCCGCCTCACGCAATCGCAATTCCTCCGCCTTCGCCCGCAACCTCTGCACGCCTTCGTGAACGATTCGCGGCTTTGGCGGCCGACCGAACTGATCTGCGATCATCACGAGACAAAGCTCATCAATCGTCGCCGGATTCAGCGCATTCGCAAGGCGGCGAACCGAACGATCGGTGACGGCGTTCAGATGCGCGAGATGATGTTGCACGAGCGGAACGACGCGCTCCTTGATTTCGTTCGGCGCGGCAATTCGCGTCAGGAACGCTTCCGCCAGCGGACCGCCTTGCTCTTCATGTCCCGGCGAAACAATCCGCATCCGACCGTCGCGCCCGGCTTCATGCGTGGTTTGCGGCTTGGCGAAATCGTGGGCCAGCACGGCAAACATCAGAACGCGCCGCGTGGTTTCATCAGCAGCCTTCCACTCCGGCAGTTCGGCGAGCGCATCGCAGCAGTGACAGGTGTGTGTGAACACGTCACCTTCCGGATGCCATTCCGGATCCTGCGGCGTGCCGCGAAGTGCGGCGGTCTCCGGGAAGTGCCGCAACCAGTCGGTCGCTTCCAGAAAACGCAATCCCGCCGATGGTTTTCCTCCGCCGGCGGCCCACTTGAACCATTCCATTCCCACCCGTTCCACGGCCAGTTCGGAAAACGTGCCGACGATCGAACGGCACAGCGCGATCGTTTCCGTTGCAGGCGTGAGATGGAAGCGTGCGGCGAACTGCATTCCGCGCAGCACACGCAACGGATCTTCCGTGAAGGCGGTGCTGGTGTGCCGGAGAATTCGTTTTTCCAGATCCGCACGCCCGCCGAAGAAATCGAGGTATTCGCCTGAACGCGGATCGAACATCAGCGCGTTGATGGTGAAATCGCGGCGGCTGGCGGCCTCGCGTGGTTCGATGCCAGGATCGAATTCCACGGAAAATCCTTTGTGGCCGGATGCCATTTTTGAATCGCGCCGCGGCAGGCTGAAATCCCACTGTGCACCGCTGGCGCTGGAAAATTTGATGACGCCGAACGATTTTCCAACCAGATCCACCCGGCCATGTCTGCCGAGTTGCCATGCGAGCGTTTCGTAATCGACGCCATAGACTTCGAAGTCGAAATCCTTGTGATCAACGCCGAGCAACGCATCGCGCACACAGCCGCCGACCAGGTAGGCGCGTGACAAAGCCGGAACCGTGCGCAGCAAATGGTGCAGTTCAGAAGGCAGGTTCATGACGGATTAATGCGTGGCACGGCGAACCGGCAGGTCCGTCCTACCAACGTTTTGAGCGGTAGGGCAAAGCTGCAGCTTTGCCCCATATTCCCCATTCCCGCAACGTGCGGGAATGAACGAAGGCAACATCACACCCATTCGTTGGATTTGAAACCTAACGGACAAAAACTTTTCTCCGCTTGTTTTTGTTGAAGTATGGGCGAACCGGCAGGTTCGCCCTACCGAAGATTGATATTCGAAACGAATTGCGGCCGATTCGTTTCTGGTTCGTTCGATCTGAAAATTCACTCGTGGTTCCATATCCGACCGCAAACCAATCCGCGAGTCTCCAAAGCAGACACGATTTCGACGCCCACCCGTTTTCGCCTTTTCCTTTTCTCCCTTTCCCCTCCGTCCCTATTCGCCTCATATTCCCATTCCCGCAACGCGCGGGAATGAACCTGCCTGGCCGTCATCACCGAAACAGCGTCGGCGACATGAAAACGGGGCTGACGCGTTCTGGTTTGATTGGTGTTCCCGGTGCAGAAGTCCTTCGCTCGGCGTCCGTTCAACGAACATCGACTTGCGCGCTGCGTTTAACCGTTGCGAGCACGTCAGGAATGTCGCAGATCGTCATTATTCCGAGATAATCCGGACCGTGGAGATGCGACTCGGGCAGATTCGTCAGTTCCAGCTCGCGCACGCTGGATTCAAACAACGCGGAGTAAAGCGCATTCACCCCCATTGCGCCGTTTGCATGAACGGAAAGCCTCGTCCCTCCGTTTTCTCGAACGCTTTGCAGCGTTTGAATGGCGCGTTGAATATCCCAGACGCCCATGCCATCGACGGTCTGTCCAAGCAATTGAAACCGGCGTCGAATGCGCGATTGCACTCGTTCATCTCCGGTCCAAACATCGAGTCCAATTCCGCGAGGCGCAAAGAATGCCAGCGATTGATCGCGAAGATCGGACTTCATCGTATTCAGCAAATCTGTTCCTGCTGACCGAACAGCCAGCATTTTCTCCGAAGAAAGTTCGGCAGGGAAATGCCCTGCAGCGGCGGCGACCCAATTCGTCCAAGCCGGAGCGTCGAGGATCGTGAGCTTCATTTTCTCCGATCGCGGGCCGGATGTGGTTTCAACGAGGTAAAGCCGCAACTGCACGTTTTCCTGGCTGATGAAATCCCATGCGGACAGTCGCAGACCGTCGCGTTCCGCGCGGATGACCTGCGTGTAGGCGGGCAGATTCGTTTCGCCCGGCCAGTTTGCAAACGGTTTCCTTCGGAGAGCGGCACGCAGTTCATCCGCCTGCCAGCTTTTCGAACTGGCCTTCGGAACGAAGCTTTCGGCGATGTTGGTGTTGATTGAGTTTGCCGGCAATTGGTCGAACACGCGCATTTCCGTCGGTGGGAACATTCGTCTGGCAGCCGTTTCCACCGGACGCTCCTCGCCTTTGAGATGCCGGTTGAACCAGCGCATCACAGCAAGCTGCAGTTCGGGAACTTCATCGTGTATGCCCGGAGCGATGACGAACCCGAAGTTGTTTTGGGCTTTGCCGAGTTCATAGATCTTCCGAACTTTTTCATGAATCCGCAGCGTGTTCGGCAGGTTGAACAAACGATCGTTGTCGGTTCCTCCCAGCAACAGCGGTCGCGGCGCAGCGAGCGCGGCAACCTGTGGGAAATCCCAGTGATAATAGTTGATGAAGAAATTGCAGTCGCAATGACTGTCCATGATGGGATCCAACGCGTGGCTGCGGGCGTCGGCCATGCCAGCCAACGGAGCTGCCGCTTTGATACGGTCGTCGAGCGCTGTCACCATCCAGCTGTAGGCACCGCCACCAGAATGACCGGTGATGCCGAAGCGATTGGTGTCCACCTCCGGACGTGTCGAAAGATAATCGAGCGCACGAATGCCGAACCACGCTTCCACGCCGGCCGGCGTGTAACCGCGTGAATTCCACCACCAAAGCTTGTGGTCACGGGTGCCGGTGTGAATGCCCGGGATTTCGCCCGCGAGAACAGTGTCGAGCACAAGGCAGACGTAACCATTCCGCGCATACCAGGCGCCGTTGTTTTGATACATCGCCTTGTTTCCGTAGCTGATGCCGTTCGTGACGAAGCGCCAATGACCCGATTCGTAAAGAATGGCTGGAGCCGGTTTCGTGAGGTTTTTGGGAATGAAAAGATTCGCGGTGACGTAAAGCTGCGGCAACGCCTGGAAATGAAGCTTCTCAACAGTGAATTCTTCGTGTTCCAACTTTCCTGTGACAACCGCCTTCAGATCGGTCCGTTCCGGCATCGGCCAGAGTCCGAGCATTTCCTGAAGCTGACGCCGATATTCAGCTCGGCGTGAATTCCAGTCGTCGAAGGACTTCACTTCCGAAAGGCAGTCGTCCGAGAGCTTCTGAACTTCTGTCCTGAGATAACGCTCGAACTGTTCGTTGCCGAGCGGCTGGACCGCATGCGAGAAGCTCAAGGCACACAACGCGGCTGCGAGGAGACAGAAACGCTTCATGGCGCCAGAATGTTGGCGTCCTGAGTGGGCCGCAAGGAATTTGGCACCGGCGCGAAACCGGCTTTCGCATTTGTGCCGCCCGGGTTTTCCCATAGCTTTGCGACGTGTTTCACTGGTGGCATTGGCCGATGCTGTTCGGGACCGGATTCGCCGCGGGCTTTGTCGATTCGGTCGCCGGCGGAGGCGGCCTGATCACGATTCCCGTGCTGCTGAGTCTTGGGCTGGATCCGCGCGACGCGCTGGGAACGAACAAGCTTCAGGCCAGTTTCGGTTCCGGCAGCGCGACGTGGCACTATGCGCGTGCGGGTGTGGTGGACGTTTCGGAAAACTGGCGTGGTTTTGCGATCACGTTTGTCTTCGCGGCTCTCGGCACATGGATGGTCCAACAGCTCTCACGCGATTTTCTCGAACGTTTCATTCCGGTTCTTCTAGTAATCGTCGCCGCCTACATGCTGCTGCGACCCGAGTTGGGAAAGGTGCGGCGCGAGGCGAAGTTGCGGCAGGTTCCATTCGACTGGTGGCTTGGCGCGTTCCTCGGGTTCTACGATGGCTTTTTCGGCCCTGGCACAGGCACCTTCTGGGCCATGGCGTATGTGCTTCTGCGCGGACATGGCTTCACCGAAGCAACGGGACGAACGAAGGTGATGAACTTTGCCAGCAATCTCAGTTCGCTTCTGGTGTTTTCGATTGCCGGCCATGTGCTGATTCTTCCCGGCATTGTGATGGGGGCGGGTCAATGGCTCGGTGCACGCGTGGGAAGTCGAACCGTCGTGAAGCACGGAGCAAGGTTCATCCGGCCGATCTTCATCGCGGTGGTGCTGGCAATCACCAGCAAACTGATTTACGAAGCCTACTGGAAGTAATGTGCGTTCGTTTCCACTCCTGCAAAGAGGCGAAACAGATGGTGACCAACGAAGAATCAGGCTGAAGCGAGTGCCGGAGCGGCAGCGTTCGAAACGTTGGCCGACGCCGTCGTCGCGCCATTCACACATTTCCGGCGCAAGCGCAGACGCCAGCTGGTGAGCACATCGTAGCTGACCGAGTTCTTCAGTTTTGCGATGTCGTGGACCGTGATTTCGTCGCTGCCCTGGCGTCCCATGATCACTGCCTCGTCCCACATCTGAGCTTCAGGAATGTCAGTGACATCCACCATCAGCGCGTCCATCGCGATGCCACCCACCAGAGGCGCGCGTTTTCCGTGGATCAAAGCACAACCAATGTTCCGGACTCGCGGGAATCCGTCGCCGTAGCCGATTGGCAACACCGCAACGCGGCGGTTCGTTTCGGCTTTGTAACGCATGCCGTAGCCGACAACTTCGCCCGGTTTGAGTTTTTGAATCGCGGCGATCTTCGCCTTGATCGACATGACAGGCTCAATGCCATCAATCCGGCGGCAAACGCTCGACGGAAAAATGCCGTACATCAGAATGCCGACGCGGACCATGTCACGATGCGCGTGCGGCAGATCGAGAAAACCGCCGCTGTTGCAGAGATGTTGGAGCTTCACTCGAATGCCGCGCTCGGCGAGTGGACGCATGACTTCGTCGTAGCGTGAAATCTGGAGATTCGCGAAGGTTTTGTCGGTTTCATCGGATTGCGAGAAATGGCTCATCACGCCTTCGAGCTCCAGGGATTTCTCATTCAAAATCTGTTCGATCAACGCGGGCGCTTCGTCCCAGCGAACACCATAGCGGCTCATGCCGGTGTTGATCTTCACGTGAACTGGCACCCGTTTCTCGGCACTGGCAGCGACTCTGGCCAGCTTCGTCACCGTGCTCGGTTCGTTGACGCAAACAGTGAGATCGTGCGCGACGCACCAGGGAAGTTCCGCTTCCTGACGTTCCCCGAGAAGCAGCAGCGGTGCGCGAATGCCTCCTTCGCGGAGCGTGAGCGCTTCCTCCAGCGTGCTCAGGCCCAGAAACGTTGCGCCTTCCTCAAGCGCCACTTTTGCGACATCGAGCGATCCGTGGCCGTAAGCCTCATCCTTCACCACGGCGAGCAACTGGACATGGCTGGGCAGATCGCGGCGAATCAGCCGAAGATTGTTTCGCAACCGGCCAAGGTCGATCTCCACCCAGGCCGGACGGAGGGGAAACTGTTTGATGTCGCAGTCGATCACGTGCATTGCTCTAACTCCGAATGTCGGAAGGAGCAAAGCGGAAGTGAAGCAATTTTTCCCACGCAGCCTTTTATGGTGCGACTTGCGTTCTTTTTCAACGCAGAGCGGAGAACGCAAAGAGCGCAAAGGTTCAGATTGATTTCCGAGGCACGCTGGCAAAAGTGCGGGCAACCGACCGCTCTACAACTTCAAGCCCGCAACACACCGGGAATTGTGTCAACAAGCCAAGTGTATCCTCTTACCTTTGCGTCTCTCCGCGCCCTTTGCGCCTCTGCGTTAAAATTTCTGTATGGTGCCGCTTGACTTCATTCCCAGAGCCCGGCACAACAACGGCCAAGGTGTTTTTGATCCCGGAAAGTTCGTATGCGCAGTGGCGTCTGCATAGTGGGAGCGCGTTCGTTTTCCACGATGACGGCAGCATTCCGCCCGAATACCTCCTCCAAGCGGTCTGGCAGCATCAACGTTTACAGCGCGATAACCTTTCACTGGCGGATGGACGGCGGATTCGCATTTTGCATCCCGGATTTCTGAACCGCGAAGGCGGGCCTGATTTCAAAGGCGCGGTGATCCAGATCGAAAATGCCGCGCCAATCACTGGCGACATCGAGGTGGATCTTCAAGCCAGTGGCTGGAAGGCACACGGGCACGATCGCAATCCCGCCTTCAAGAACGTGGTCCTCCATGTCATTTGGGGGACGCCGGATTCTGCACCGGGTTCGCCCATTGCTTTGTCCGTCAGTTCCAAACTGGATGCGCCTCTGGGCGAGCTGGCCTACTGGATCACGTCTGAAGCGACGCAAGCGCTGCCGGAGTTGTTTCGGGGAAAATGCTCGGCTCCGCTGCGCGACCTGCCGGAGGCGCGTGTCACCGAGTTGTTGCTGGAAGCTGCGGAAATTCGTTTTCGATCGAAGGCCGTTCAGCTTCAGGCGCGGGCGCGGCAGGCGGGATGGGAACAGGCTTTGTGGGAGGGGATTTTCCGCGCGCTTGGATACAAGCACAACACCTGGCCGATGCAGTGCCTTGCCGAACATCGTGGCGAATGGATGGAACGACGCATCGATGTGCCGCGGCTTCAGGCCCGACTGTTCGGATTGAGCGGATTGCTTCCCGCCGAGCTGACACGAGCGCAAAGGAGCGCGGATGATTATCTTCGCAGCAGCTGGGATATCTGGTGGCGCGAGCGGAACGAATTCGAATCCTGGGTCCTGCCAAAAAACCTCTGGCGTTTCCACGGACAGCGACCGGCGAATCATCCGCAGCGGCGACTGGCGCTGGCCGCCCACTGGCTGGCGTTGGGAGATCTTCAGGAACGATTGGAAAAATGGTGTGCAGCTCCAATTCCAGGTCGAAAACTTGCGTCCAGCCTGCTCGAAGCTCTTCAGATTGGACCCGACGACTTCTGGCAATGGCACTGGACCTTGCGGTCGGCGAGAATGACCAAACCTCAGCCACTCCTTGGAATCACGCGCGTAACTGATCTCGCCGTGAACGTCATTCTGCCATGGCTCTGGGTTCGGGCAGTGGAAGGGCGAAATACGTCACTGGCCGAAATGATTCGCGCACGCTTCTACGCCTGGCCACCGGCCGAAGACAATTCAATCCTTCGTCTTGGCTGTCAGCGTCTGCTGGGAAACCGCTCCGCGCGAAATCTGGAAACGGCGGCGAAACAGCAGGGATTGATTCAGATTACGCGGGATTTCTGCGACCGCTCCGATGCGACCTGTGAGAACTGTCGTTTTCCGGAACTGGTTCGAAGCGCAGCAGGGCGTTCGAAACTGATGACGGCTCGGGAAAGCCGGACCATGCCTCCATAAAAAAGCCTTCGCCGTGGGACGAAGGCTGATGGCGACGCTAGATCGCAGAAATTATTTTCTGTCGAGCTGCGCGAAAGGATTGTTGGAGAAACCGGCTTTGTCGTCAGCTTCAGAACCTGCCGGCTTCCCGCCGTGCCTACCCTTCTGTTCGATCTGGACCGGCTTTCCTTCCGGATTTGGCGTGCTTGCGGAAGCATCGTGAACAGGTGCCGCTCCCCCTTCTATCTGAGCCGGCTGATTCGGATTCTTTGCACGTTTGTTACGCGGCAGCGGGCTGATCATCACATTGATTCCCTTGCCAATCAGTTTCGGCGGAAAATCGGGATGACCGTAAGGTGAGATGTCGTCGAGGAATTTCTTGATGACCTGGAATCCAAACTCCGTGTGCGCCATTTCGCGGCCGCGGAATTTGAGCGTCACCTTCACCTTCATGTCCTCGCAGAGGAAGTCGATGGCATGGGTGATTTTGACACCGAGATCATGAGGATCGATGCGCGGGCTGAGCTGGACTTCCTTGACCATGCTCGCGTGCTGGTGCTTTTTCGATTCCTTCTCCTTTTTGGCCTGCTCGTATCGGAACTTGCCGTAATCGACAACGCGGCAGACGGGCGGATTGGCTGTCGGTGCGATCTCAACCAGATCCACACCATGCGAACGCGCCATGTTCAGCGCATCGCCAAGCGACAGGATGCCGACCTGTTTGCCATCGATACCGATGACCCGGACTTCTCGGGCACGGATTTTCCCGTTGACCCGAACGAAGGAACCGGAAGAAGGAAAATTGCGTGAAGGAAAAGGGCGGCTCAAGACACCCTCGCCGGTTGAAGCTTATTCATGCAGATATTTATCAGCCATACTGACAGACTTATGCGCGTAATTAAGCATGCGCGAATGGATGTGCAAGTAAATAATCCGCCCATTTCAAAGGCCCGATGGGGTGTTCTCCTACGCTGCGGCTGCAGGGGCAGGATTGCGTTTGGCGAGAATCGCATCGACGATCCGCTTTGCCAGTTCCGGCTTTTCTGCCAGAGCCCTTTGGGCCGCATCCTTGCCCTGACCGATCAATTCGCCGCTGAACTGAAGCCACGCGCCTTTTTTCTCCACCACACCGGCCTCGATTCCGGAGTCCAGAATGCTGCCTTCCTTGTTGATGCCGTGGTTGAAAATGATGTCGAACTCAGCTTCGGAAAACGGAGGAGCAACCTTGTTCTTCACGATTTTCACTTTCACGTGATTGCCAAGAACATTGCCTGACGCGTCTTTGATCGCTTCCTTGCGGCGAATGTCGATGCGCACGCTGGCGTAAAATTTCAGCGCCTTGCCGCCCGGTGTTGTTTCCGGGTTTCCGAACATGACACCGACTTTCTCGCGCAATTGATTGGTGAAAATGCAGGTCGTCTTGGACTTGTTCAGAATCGCAGTCAACTTTCGAAGCGCCTGGCTCATCAGGCGGGCCTGCATGCCCATGGTCGCCATTCCCATTTCCCCCTCCAGTTCTGCCTTTGGAACAAGCGCGGCGACGGAATCCACCACGATCACATCGAGCGCGTTTGAGCGCGCCAGTGTTTCGCAAATGGTCAGGGCTTCTTCACCGCTGTCCGGCTGCGAAACAAGAAGGTCGTCGAGGTTGACGCCGAGCTTTTTGGCATACGCCGGATCGAGAGCGTGTTCGGCGTCGATGAACGCAGCGAGGCCGCCTGCCTTCTGTGCATTCGCAATCACGTGCAGCATCAGAGTGGTTTTGCCCGAAGATTCAGGCCCGAAGATTTCGATGACGCGACCGCGTGGAACGCCACCGACGCCGAGTGCCAGATCGACGGCCAGTGCTCCGGTGGGAATGACTTCGATCTGCCGCTGCGCATGAGCGTCGCCGAGGCGCATGATACTGCCGTCGCCATAGGTTTTGGTGATGGTTGAAATGGCGGCTTCAAGATCGCGCTGGCGCGCGGCGTTCAGCTTGGCAGCTTCTGAATTCTTGTCAGAGGACTTGGATTCTACGGCAGATTTGTCGGCAGCTTTCGGAGGCATAGTGTTTCGTGTTTAATCCCGTGGTTTATAGTTCCCCATCCCGATGCGGGCAACACCGTAATCAGGACAGTGGGCTCCGTCAACCGACGGATGAAACCACGGACGGTCAATTGTTTCGCGAACAATATTGGGGAACGTGGGACATTCGCCGTCCTTCCCGCGGAACTGCACGAATAATCGTTTGCTGCGCGCAGGCGAATGGTTTAAATCATCTCCGCGCATGGAAGGGTGGCTGAGTGGTTAAAGGCACCTGACTCGAAATCAGGAGTAGGGGCAACTCTACCGTGGGTTCGAATCCCACCCCTTCCGCCATTTGAAAAGTAGCAGGTGTTTCCCGTGAAGCTTCGGAGGCTCGATCCTCCCAACCCTGACTGGTCGGCATACAGTCCTCAATTGAGAGCTTGATATGAATTGGATTACTCGACGTATGTTTTTCAAAAAAAGTGCCATGGCCGCCGCCGCTTTGAGTCTCCTGTCTTCTCGCGGATTTTCAGCGGACGTTTCGGAAAAGGTGAAGCTCGGGGTAATCGGTTGCGGCTGGTGGGGAATGGTGGATGTCGAAGCGGCCTTCAAGGCGGGTGGCGTCGAAGTGGTGGGTCTGTGTGATGTCGATTCCGAGCATTTGGAGAAGAGTGCCGCAAAGGTTGAATCTCTTCAGAAAAGCCGGCCAAAGACATTCAAGCATTACGAAGAGCTGCTCAAGATGGACGGACTCCAGGCGGTGATCATTGCCACGCCGCCACACTGGCATGCACTTCAGTTGATTGCTGCGCTGGAGCACAATCTCGATGTGTATTGCGAAAAGCCGCTGGCTTACGACGTTCGGGAAGGGCAGGCCATGAAGGCCGCGGCGGAGAAATCGGGACGCATTGTTCAGGTCGGATTTCAAAGAAGGCAGAGTCCGGCTATTCAACAGGCGAAGGATTACATTCGACAGGGCGGTCCCGGTCGCATCATTCAGGTTGAAGCGCAAATCAATTACCGGGCAGATGTCCGGGACGGAACACCCCAGAATCCGCCCGCCAGTCTGGACTGGGAGCAATGGTGCGGACCGGCGCCCAAGCTGCCTTACTCGCCGAACGTCGGACACATGGCGTGGCGGCTGGAAAAGGAATACGGCCACGGACATCTGGTGGATTGGGGAATCCATCTCATCGACGCGGCGCGCTGGATTCTGGGCGAGACGGCGCCAAAGACCATTCAGGCTGCAGGCGGGACCTATTACTTGAAGGACAAGATCACCACCCCGGATGTGCTGACCGCGCATTTCGATTTCGAACAGTGTCCGGTGATCTGGCGTCACCGCATGTATGGCGCTGCGGAATACAATCCGGAAATTTCGAATGGAATTTTCTTCTATGGCGAGAAGGAGACGGTGTTTGTGACAGACGATCGCTGGGTCGTGGTGCCGAAAGGACGCGGACAGCAAAACAAGGTGACCCAGGTCCGAGCGGACACGAGCGTGGCACACATGGCTGATTTTCTCACCGCCGTACGCACCCGACAAAAGACAGAATCCCTGTGCAGCGTCGCGGATGCCGAACTCTCCACCTCGGCTGTCCAACTTGCGATGATTGCCTACGAAACCGGAAGCAAAGTGCAATGGAATGCCGGCACGGGGCAGATTGAAGGCAATGACGCGGCGGCCCGTTTGCTCAAGCGGGAGTATCGGGCGCCATGGAAACATCCATACGTCGGCTGAACCGCAGTTCCGGCAATTTCACCTGCCTGTTCGAGTTTACTCCAGCGCGCGGCACAACCGCGCGGCCGCTCATCGGAGACGACAAACTTCGGATGAACTTTTACGATCAAACGGGAAAACTCGTGTGCGCAAGCAATGAGCCCGGTTCCTCAACAATCATGATTCAGGAAGTGTCTCTGAGATAGAATTCATCAGCATGACACCTGAAGAGCATTGGTTGTTGAGCCTGTCGGATTCAGAAGGCTTGCCTCCATCCCTGCCGAAAAATCGCCTGAAGCCGAAGGATGTCATCGCCCTTTGTGAACTGGCACATGCCCACGGCGTGCTGCCCGTCGTGCTGGGTCACGTGGAACGATTGCTAAAGGAAGAACCTGGGCGTCTCTTGATCAACCCGGATGCCGCAAGCGATGTTTCCCCCGCCCTGAATCTGTCCCGCGAATGTTCGGCCAAACGCGCCGCCATTTCCATGTTTCTCACCGCAGAAACCCAGCGTCTGGTCAAAGAACTGGCCACCGCTGGAATCCCGGCTGTCGTATTGAAAGGGGCTGACTTTGCCACCCGCCTGTACGCCAGGCCTGCACTGCGTTTTTTCGGAGATGTGGATTTGCTGGTGCGCAGCGAACACCGAAAGGATGCAGACGACGTCCTGATCAAACTTGGCTATAAAATCGTTCCAACTCACCTGAAGCATGCGGCCGAGGCTTATGCGGAAGTGCAATATCAACATCCCGCCATGCCGGGTGCGACAGTGGAAATCCATGACAACCTCGTCAACTCGCCAACGGTGCGGCGCGGTGTTTCGGTGCGACTGGAAGACCTGCCGCTGGAACGGGATCGCAATGGCCTTTGGCGTCCGTCTCCGGCGGGCCTGCTGGTCATCGCGGCGGTGCATGGAGCAGCCAGTCACGGATTCGACAAATTGCAGCACCTTTGTGACATCACCCAGGCGGCACGAGAACGGGCGGGAGCCATCGACGAAGCCTCCCTGCGTGAATGCGTCAGGAAAACGGGCGCAGGCTTCTGTCTCGCAACCGGGCTGAATCTTGCAATGCGCGCATTCGGTGACAGGGCAATCACACGTTGGGTGGAGCAAATCCGTCCGACGGGGCCCGTTTGGCTGGGTCGGTGGTTGATTACACCGGAGACGGTGGTGACGGCACGAGGACCTCGTCGCCGGCACGGATCATGGCGGCGGCAAACGTTGCGCCATCTGCTGAAGACGCGCCGGTGAGCAGGGAATAGCGGAAGATCTCCTTAAGCCGGCCTTCCGCCAGTGAAGGGGGAGGATTCAGCGGTTCGCCATCCAGGCAGACCCAGGCGTGACCGTGCAGACGCTCGTCTCCCCGAGGTTCATCCACTCCAAAATGCAAACTGAGATCTCCGCCATTGGGATCAACAAATCGGAAGATCACCAGCGAGTTCAAGTAGCACGTGTTCGCGCTTCGCAACCATGGCAGACGCAGCCATCGCCGTCTCAATCGTTCCACCTCGGCAAAGCTCATCCCATAGCGTGGCTCAGCAGCCACCCGGCTCAAAAATGCCGGCAAAGACATGCGCTCCAGCCGCGCCGGAGCGCGCAAAATAAAATGCCCCATCGCCAGCCAGACCGGCAGGCGGCTGCCTGTGAGCTTGGGTGTAGGCGAAGGATTCATAAGGAGGCGGGCACGGGCGATGGTGTTGTATCTGTGTGTCCAAACTGTTTCAAGTAGAACGCCCGACTGAAGCCAACTCGCTGGGCAAGATGTTTGAGGAAAATTCCGCGCCGCATCAAGCCCTCATCTCCGCGGCCCGTGAACGCGCGTAAACCGATTGGAACGAGGCGTGCCCATGCCATCAGTTCGCGCCGCAACGACCACGGCCAGCGATCAGAGTAACGCCGCATGAAGTGCGCATACCCTCGTCCATAGCTTTTCTGCTGCCGCCAGAATTCACGCCAGGTTGCACGATGCCGATGCATCACCAATGCAGTAGGCACGCACACCACCTTGCCTCCAAACCGATCAAGGAGACGCAGATGAAGTTCAGGTGTTTCGTAGTTGAGAAAGCCCGGGTCAAACCCGCCGACTGCCAGCAAATCGGCCCGTCGAACGGCCAGATTGCACGAAGGCGCCCAAGGCATCACTTCGTGACGCAGATAATTCTCCGCGTCGAGCCCGCCAATCAGATCCATGAAGCGCGCCGCCGGTGTTTGAGAATTCAACCCGACTGTCTTGCCGGCCAGCGCCAACGTCGATCTCGTCGCGGCGTCGGCCGCCGTCAGCATGGACGGCAACCAACGACGGGAGGGCACACAATCAGAATCGGTAAAAACAATCCATTCTCCGCGTGCAGCCTCCACACCCGTGTTGCGGGCCGCGCTTGGTCCACGATTCGTCGCATGTCGGATCACAACGGCTCCCGCATTGTGGGCTGCTTCGGCCGTTCCGTCTTTGGAACAATCATCGACCACCAGGCATTCGAAGGATTCGCGCGGCAACGGCTGCGAAATCACCGCGCGGACAGCGTCCGCGACCTGGTTTTCTGCGTTGAATGCGGGAATGACAACCGACAGTCGCGGATTCATATCCCGCCCTTTCTCCACTGCGCGAAGAATGCGCCCCAGAAATGCATCAGGTAACGGCGGTGAAAACGTTCGAATTCGGCGCGTTCGGGACTGATCAGTTTGACCCGGCGGCCGGCTTCCATCACAGGTGAGGCCCCGTGCAGCAGGGCCACCATCGCGAAAGCGATGCCGCACCGCCAGACCGGTGAAGGAAGATTCCGGTGTCGAAGATGCACAAGGGCATAACCGGCCCCATGCCAGCGCGCCTGTTTCCAAAGCGCCTCTTCGGTCTCGCGCATTTTGTGAAAGATCACCGCCTGGTCCGAAAACCGGATTCGTTTTCCGAACCGCTGCTGAAGCCGAAGGGCGCAATCCACATCCTCGCCACTCGACATCGCTTCATCCCATCCGCCGATTGCCAGAAGCGCTTCCCGTTGAACGGCGAAGTTCATCCCGTGGGCAAACGGATGGCGCGGATGCTCCGCCGTTTTTTCTTTCTCGGCGTGGATTTGCGTCGCGGCATACCGTTCGACGGGAGTGGCTGGCATCCAGCCATGAATCGGACCGGTGGCCAGAATGGTTTCCGTGTCCTCGAACTCGGTCAGGAGCGCGGAGAGCCATCGGCGCGTGGGCACGGTGTCGGCATCTGTGAAGATCACCACGTTTGAGCGGGCATGCCTCAGTCCAAGATTTCGAGCTGCGGAAGGTCCCTGAACCGGTTGATGCAGCACGGTTACCCCGGTTTGCTTTGCAACTTCGACGGTGCGATCGGTTGAACCGTTGTCCACGACAAGAATCTCGACTTTTCCAGCGAGGCCCGATTGTGATGTCAGCGCGGCGAGCAAATGACCGAGAGTCTTCTCTCCATTCAGAACGGGGATGACGACGCTGACAACGGGTGAATCGTTCATGCCAGCAGGCTCAGCAATGCTTTTTCCAATTCTTCGGCAAATTGCGGCCTGAGGAATGCATTGTGCCCAACCCGGACGCGCGCGCCGCGGAGCCGCGAAGCAGTCTGAGCCGCGCAATTCACCAGCGGTCGGGCATGGCTGGCTTCACCCGGGACGACAATCTGCCTCAAAAGCACGTTGAAGGTTTCCGTCGTGTTCAACGGAACCACGGTGAGCGGGAATTCTTCAGAACTCCTCTCCACCTGAACCAGGCCTCCCGGAATCGATTCAACGAGAAGTCTCCCCGGCCAGATTGCCTCAATCTGCACGACTCGCTTGTCCGTCCAGCGTGAATAACGAGGCCAGTCCGACAGATTCCTGGCTTCGGGAAACCAACGCGCCGCCTCCGGATGCAGATGAAAGCGATGCGCCAGCGCCCGCGCGCAGGTGGTGCCGTTCTGCATGCGTAAAAGGGTTTTGTCGTCTCCCAGTGTTTTCCAGCCGCGCCGCAGCAGGGCCGAGGTGAGCGTCGTTTTTCCGGAACCGGACGGTGCGCAAAGCAGGATGCATCGATGCTGCCCCGGCGGCACAAGCGACCCGGCATGAAGCGGCGTCCATCCTGACTGCGCCCATGCCCGTGCCAGCAACAGGACGAATTGTTGCTCGACCTCCTCTATCTGACCGGCGCGATCGGAACAGGTCGGTACAAGGATTCGGGCCCGGCCGAGATTCAGATCGAAATCCATTCTCGAACCCAGCGGCCCGATCGCAACGAGCCGTTGATCAATCAGGTCCACCCGCAACCGCTGCAGCGTCAGGTAGCTTCCCGATACCTCCGAAAAATCCGCGGGACAATCGCTGTGTTGAACGAGAACGTGGATGGTATTCGCTGCTGTATCCCACGGCGCATCGTACTGGCTCAACAATGGGTTCAGGCAATCAGCGAATTCCGATTCGTCGAAATCGATAACCAGGCGAACGGGTCCGCATCGGTAAACTGACTGGCGATTCTGTGATGAAGGAGCGGCCGAGGCACTCATTCGGCAAGAGGCAAGCCAGGGTCAAAGGCGCTTACCATGATGCGCTGAAGGGGTTCCTTGTGTTTGCTCAGCAGGGGCGGCGTCCATGCCGTCACCGCAACGTCGGATCGTGCGGCGGCCGTGCCGCTTGCGGGCTCCAGCAGCTGTTCAGCGAGCAGTTGATCGATGAAGGCGTTGATGGCCGGATGGTCGTCATTGCCGGCTCCCCAATTGGCGCTTGCGGCGAGAACTTCAGAGCGGGTTGCGCCGGCTTCAAACATCTGAACGATGGCCCAACCTGAAATGTTGACGGAGAAAAAGAACTTGGTGCGCAGATCGAGGATCACTGCGCCATCTTCCAATACGGTGGAAACAGCATCTGGACGCAACAGCCACCGGCCAACACTCTCTGCTTGCATATGATGAAATCACCCGCCTTTGGGTGGAACCGCGCTTGGGCGAATATTGAGATAAGACTTGCTCAACATTCAAGAAAACTTTGGATGACGATCATGATCACGCGCCTTTCATGGACCAAGGCTGTTCAAATGAGTTGGTTGTTTATCGGCGTCTCGCTGAAAAGCGTTCGCGCCAATCGTTTCGTGGTTTCCCTTGCAGGGAGGGAAGTCTCCCCTTAACTTCCGAATCGCCAGATGACAACAAGGGTACAGAAGCGACCCCTTCCGCCACTCTTCTCGCAGAAGACACATTCCAGGTTGCATGAGTGAGTTCAAATTCGCCTGTCCTGTCTGCGGCCAGCACATCACGGCTGACTCGAGTGCTGCAGGTTCCGAACTCGACTGCCCCACATGTTTCCGCCGGATTGTTGTGCCACAGGGCAGAGCTTCGGATTCAAAGCTTGTTCTCTCAGCCATCGAGGCAAACAAGCGCCGCAGTTCGGGGACCATCTACACACCCGCTTCTGTGGCCGCTCCAAGACCACAGTCGCACTCGAGAAAAGCGCCCATGTTTGCCGGGATTCTGGCGGGCATCATTTGTGTCGCGAGTCTGGCGTTCCTGCTTTTGAAGAAGAATGAACCTGACGGCAGCACGGATGGCACGAGCGCAACTGACAACCTTGCCTCTTCCGCCACGATGCCGTCGGGCACGGTGCAATGGACACTCGATCTGAGCGACGCAACGTATCCCGCAGAAACCGCGTTTGGAAAAATTAACGGTCGCGATTTCGTCTGTGATCGTGCCGTGTTGCAGGGCGGAATATTGAACCTGCGAATGGGAAGAGAGTGGCCGCCAGAACTGGGACTGAGTGTTACGCTATACGCACGCCAGGCGCATGAATTGAGCGGACGTTCGGCCGTGATCAACACCAACAACATCCGGTCGCCGCGCATTACTCTTCGCTGGAAGCAGGATGGAACCAACCAGACAGAAGTGTTCACGAAGGGCTTTGCGATGAAACTGGAATTCGGTGCGCTCAAGGGAAACCGATTGCCCGGAAAAATCTATCTCTGCCTTCCTGATGACGCCCACAGTTGCGTTGCGGGTGTATTCAACGCGGAAATCCGGCAACCCTCCCAATCGCGACCGGCCGCCAATGTCAACGCCAGCAACTGACCTCTCGTTTTTGGCTGGCCGATCCACGGGCTGACAGGTTTCGATTCTTCACGACATGTTTGTCGAACTCATCAACACCGGAAATGAACTGATGCTGGGCCGTGTGCTCAACACGCATCAGCAGTGGATTTGCAGTCAGCTGGCGGACGCGGGATATACGGTCACGCGACAAATCGCGGTTTCGGATCGCGCGGATGAAATTCAAGCGGCGGTTCGCGAAGCCCTTTGTCGCGCAGATCTGGTGATCACCACAGGCGGCCTGGGGCCGACCTCGGACGATTGCACTCGGGACGCGATTGCCCGACTGATAGACCGGCCATTGCGGGAAGATGCGGCGGTGTTGAAGCAGGTCGCATCCTTCTTTGCGCTGCGAAATCGTCCGATGCCTTCCATCACGCGTGTTGAAGCCCAGGTTCCGGAAGGAGCCACGGTTTTCATCAATCGACATGGCACTGCGCCGGGTCTTGCGATGGAAATCCCCGACGGAAAATTCCGCCAGTCGGGGCGTCCCACATGGCTCATCATGCTTCCGGGGCCGCCGCGGGAGTTGAAGCCGATGTTCTCTGAAGACGCTCTTCCGTGGATTCGTCGCGTATTGCCGCTGAAAGAGACATTGGTTTGTCGCACGGTGCGTACGAACGGAATCGGCGAATCTGTTGTGCAGGAGCGGATCACGCCATTGATGCAATCGTTTGTGAAGCGCGGACTCGAACTCGGTTATTGCGCACGGCCGGGACAGGTGGATGTCCGCTTCGTAGCCCGCGGCGGAGATGCCGTTGCGCTGGTCGAAGATGCCATCACTGCCTTTCGCGCTGAACTGGAGGAATTCATCTACGGTGCGGATGACGATTTGATTGAACAGGTTGTTGTCGGATTGCTCAGAAGCCAGGGTAAAACTCTTGCCGTGGCGGAATCGTGTACTGGCGGTCGCATTGCCAATCGCGTTACGAACGTTCCGGGAGCTTCCGAAATCTTCAATGGCGGCTTCGTCACCTACAGCAACGAAATGAAAGTGGATTCGCTGGGCGTGAATCCCAGTTCCATCGCACAACACGGTGCAGTCAGCGAAGCGGTCGCCCGCGAGATGGCTGAAGGCGCGAGGGTTCGCGCGCGAAGTGACTACGCCCTTTCCGTAACAGGCATTGCGGGACCTGGGGGCGGAAGCGTTGAAAAACCGGTCGGCACGGTTTACATCGGGATCGCCTCCGCCAACGCGACGGACGCTGTGAAGTTCTTCAATCCATGGGATCGACTGACCTTCAAGGAAGTGACCGCCCAACAGGCGCTGAACCTTCTACGAAAACATCTGCTGCACGAAGCTTCAGTCTGAGCCCGAGACGCAACCGCATATTTGACAATTTTCGAGGCGGTATTAATCTCTACTTAATTAATGTATATTTCAATGATTTGCATGGTGTTGATGCCTTGTTAGTTAGAAGTTTATGAAAAGCATTGAAGTCTCAGAACTTCACCGCCTGCTCTCGCGCTTCGAGCGAGTCGATTTGGTGGATGTGCGAACGCCTCAGGAGTTCGCCGTCATGCACATCGCGGGTGCGCGGAATATCCCGCTGCATGAATTGAGTGCTGCGGATCTTCAAGAGCCTGACGCTCCTGTTTATCTTCTCTGCCACTCTGGAGTGCGCGCCCACCTCGCTGCGGATCAGCTCGAACGGCAGGGATTTCAAAATGTCTTTGTCGTGAAGTGCGGGATGCTCGCCTGGGAGGAAGCAGGTCTGCCGGTGGAAGGAGAAGTCGAGAAGCAGGAATCTGTGGCCTGTCTCCGCATTGACTGGTGACGTTCACCGCGGTTTTCGCCTCCGGATCGCGTCCGCGAATTGAATCGGAATCCTCAACGCCTCTCTGCCAGCCTGCTCAGTCTTTCCCCAGCTGCCCTCAACGTCTCCTCCTTTTTCGCGAAGTGGAATCGGATGTAACGATTCTCCGGTTCGCGGAAGAAGCTTGATCCCGGCACCCCGGCCACGCCGATTTCTCGGATCATCCATTCCGCCGCTTCGGTGTCCGTTTTGAATCCAAGTGACGAGATGTCGAGCATCACATAATAGGCGCCCTGAGGTTCAGTGAATGGCAACCCGGTTTTTCGAAGATAGCTGAGGAAGAAATCCTTTTTCTTCTGATACAACTCGCGCAAACCGGCGTAGTAGGAATCGGAAAGGTTCAACCCCGCGATAGCTGCCTCCTGCAACGGCGCCGCGGCGCCGACGGTCAGAAAATCATGCACCTTGCGCGCCTGGGCAATAACCTTCGCGGAAGCCTGCACGTAACCGAGCCGCCAGCCTGTGATGGAATACGTCTTCGAAAGGGAGTTGCAGGTGATGGTGCGTTCCGCGGCACCGGGCAGTGCATTGCAATAAATATGCTCGTGCGGCGCGTAAACGATGTGCTCATAAGGTTCGTCAGTAATAACGAACGCGTCGAACTCCTCCGCCAGCTTCAGAATTTCCATCAATTCGTCGCGCGCAAACACCTTGCCGGTCGGGTTCGATGGATTGCAAACGACAATCGCCCTGGGACGTTGTTGGAACGCGCGTTTCAATTCGTCGGGATCAAAACGAAAATCCGGCGCACGCAATGGAACGTAAATCGGTTCCGCACCCGAGAGGATGGCATCCGCAGCGTAGTTTTCGTAGAACGGCGAAAAGACGATCACCTTGTCGCCCGGATTGCACGCCGTCATCATCGCAACCATCATTGCCTCCGTGCTTCCGCAGGTGACAACCAGGTTCTGGTCGGGATCAACTGCCTGTCCGCTGAACCGCTCAATTTTCCGCGCAAGGGCCTCGCGGAATTTCGGCGCTCCCCAGGTGATGGAGTATTGGTGGAACGGACCGCGGGTCGCGCGTTCCAGTGCCGCCAACAGTTCCTCCGGCGGATCGAAGTCGGGAAATCCCTGCGCGAGATTGATCGCGCCGTGCTGATTGGCGAGCCGTGTCATTCCCCGGATTACCGACTCCGAAAAATGCCGCAGGCGTTGCGAAGTTTCAGGCATAAGGCGTCCTCTGAATACAGCACGGCGCAGGACGTTCAAACCGTAAAATGGCCCTTCAGGGACGGCCTCAACATTTTCGACGGGAATGGAACGACCAAGCGGCAGACTTGTCCTGCCAGATGCTAACGGGACTCAATCACGTATTTGCCGCCGGAAAGCGGGCCGAGCGTGACGTGCTGATCTTTGATCGTTCCTTCAACCTTCTTTCCGTTCAGAAGAACCGTGGCTTTTGGCCGGAGCGGGACCTGCACACGTGTTTTTGCGCCGGACGGAAGACGGACTTCGAGTTTGAAAACATCGCCGTTGTTGACCTTCACATTCACTGGACCGCGTTGCGTTGGCACTTTGCCCTCCGCCGATTTCAGCCGTCCAAGTTCGGGTGCGATCAGCATTTCCGAATAGCCGGGGGAAAGCGGACGAACGCCGAGAACGAATCGTGTGATGATGTTCGCCGGCACAGCGCCCCAGGCGTGGTTCCAGGTGAGGTTCGGTTTGAACTGCGCGTCCCACGCTTCGAGCGTCATGGTCGATCCCAGTTCGATCATGTGCCACCAGCTGCGTTTGTCGCGCGAAGTCATGAGCTGGATGGCGGCATCGCCGCGTCCGGCGTTGAAGAGTGCTTCCAGAAGATATTGTGCTCCATAGACGCTGCAGGCCATGCCGCGCGACTGCACGAAATCGACCACAGTTTTTTCCCGTTCTTTCGGCACGAGTCCAAAAGCGAGCGGGAACATATTGGCGTGAAGCGACGCGTGCCTGCTGCCTTCGCCGTCGATATAAAGGCCATGGGCGGAATCGAAGAAAACACGATTGAACGTTTCGTAAACACGCGTGGCGGCCGATTCGAGTTCTGCGGCGTCAGCATCCTTTTTCAACGCCCGCGCCAGCCCCGCCATCCGCCTCAACGCGTGGTAATAGAACGCGTTCACCACGGTGTTGATTTCCGGCCCGATCTGACGGGAATCGTGAGGAGCAATCTTGTTGTCGTTGTAACCGTCCCGTTCGGCTCCGGGCCAATCGACGATTGCCCAGGCTCGGAGCAGACCATCTCCCCGCGCCTTCTCGCGAAGCAGCTTCTTCTTCAATTCCTCGTAATGCGTCGCGGCGATGACGGGATCGCCCGTGGCTTCGTAATCAGCCCACGCCATCATCGGCATGTGCAGACTCCATTCAGTCGGCCAGGTCGGATTCTTCAGCAAATGATCCACTGTGAAGCGTGCGACTCGCGGATCGAGATCGCAGGCGTAGTGCGAAAGCTGATTGATGTAGGCGTCGGCTTCATACGGAATGCGTTCGCGTTCGCCATCGATGTAAACGCCGAACGCCGTAGTCGCTTTCATCGTGTATTTGCAGAGTTCCCACACAGCGTTCAGCGTCTCGTCAGAAGATTTGAAATGAGCGGCGTTGTCATCGAACGGAGCATGGACGAACAACTGCCGCAAGCTTTGGGTGTTCAGGGAATTTCCAGCACCTTCGATTTCAACATAACGAAACACGGTCACTTCACCGATGTTCGCCGGCATCTTCACCGGTTCCGCGCGGAGATGAAATTGTTTCGACGGAATTTCGAGTTGATAACGTTTCTGTCCCGGGCGCGTCGCGAGTGTGATTTCGCGATAATTCACGCTGCCCGGCGGCTTGCGATCGATGGTGCCATTGCCTGAAAGCTTTTCACCGAGACGGACGGTGATGATGTTGGTTGGCGGATCGGTTCTGAAATCCAGTCTGAGATTTCCGAAGGCGGCCTTGCCGAAGTCGGCAAACAGCACATTGCCGCGCCGTTCAAACCGAACCGGCGCGACTTCGGTGATCTGCAGATCGACCGGTTCCGCGGCATGGCTTTGGAGGAAATGTCCGGCGCTCAACAGCACGGCAGCCGCCAATGCCAGTATTCGGCCGGCGGGTTTCAGTCGATGATTCGATTGCTTGGTCGTCACGTCAGCATTGATGGTCATGAAATCAAACTTGCAGCGTCCCATTTGGAGCGGCGTGGAGACATTGGGTTGCCCGTACAAAAAGGTCAAATGCTCTTCTGGGGGATACTACGGGGGAGACGGAACCGACATCGACGGCATTCGAAAGCGCCACCTGGGGGGCACTCTGAAAGGCAACCCTGCACCGCGACGATCATCACAATTGGGGAGGCTTTGGAACACCGAAATGGCGATTCCCTGAGGTGGAGAGTCCACTAGACTTTCCGGACGTGGCAACGATCGCTGATCGCAAATTATGAAGATACTCCAAGCATTGACGCTCACTGTCCTTCTGGCCTGGATGGGAACGCAGAGTTCAAACGCGCAGCCATTCGGACCAGTGCGCGCCTATGATTTCAATCCTGACTGGAGAATCTTTGTTGGCGATCCCGCAAATGCAATGTCGCCGAACTTCGACGATGCCAATTGGAAAGCCGTCACACTGCCGCACGCCTGGAACGAGGATTTTGCGTTCAAGGTGTCGATCGATGAGCATCCAACTGGAATCGCGTGGTATCGCAAAAAGTTCAAACTCCCGGCGAACGCGTCGGGAAAGAAAGTGTTCCTCGAGTTCGAAGGCATCCGGCACGGCGGCGAGTTCTATTTCAACGGAAAGCACATTGGCCGTCACGAGAACGGCATCATGGCTGTCGGATTCGACGTCAGCGACCTCGTGCGTTTCGGGGCGGAAGAAAACGTCGTTGCCGTTCGCACCGACAACGCGTGGGATTACCGCGAGAAGGCGACGAATCAGCGTTATCAGTGGAACGATCGCAATTTCAACGCGAACTACGGTGGCATTCCAAAGAACGTGAAGCTGCATGTGACAGATCGGTTGTATCAGACGTTGCCGCTCCATTCGCAGCTCGGAACCGAAGGCGTTTACATCTATGCGACGGAGTTCGACATACCGGGCCGCGCGGCGACCATCACGGCTGAAGCGCAGGTGCGGAACGAACATTCGGAACCACGCACATTCACGTTTGAAGCGGCGGTTGAGGAACTCGACGGAAAAACGCTGAAAAGATTTGGAGGCGCGACAGTGACGCTGCTTCCCGGACAGACAACGAATGTTTCTGCGTCGGCAAGAGTGGACGGCCTGAACTTCTGGAGCTGGGGTTACGGTTATCTCTACAACGTTTCAACCGTGCTGAAAGTGGAAGGCCGCTCCGTTGATCACGTCCGCACCCGCACCGGATTCCGCAAAACGGAGTTCGCAAACGGCGTGGTGAAGCTGAACGGGCGCGTGATTCAGATGAAAGGTTATGCCCAGCGCACTTCGAACGAATGGCCGGCACTTGGATCGACGGTGCCGCCGTGGCTCAGCGATTTGAGCAACGGAATGATCGTCGAAGGAAACGGAAATCTCGTTCGCTGGATGCACGTGACGCCTTCCAAGCAGGACGTGGAATCCTGCGATCGCGTCGGCCTGATTCAGGCCATGCCCGCCGGCGACGCCGAGGCGGACGTCAGCGGACGCCGCTGGCAGCAGCGCGTCGAAGTGATGCGCGATGCAATCATCTACAATCGGAACAATCCGAGTATTTTGTTCTACGAAGCTGGCAACAAGGGCGTCAGCGAAGAACACATGCGCGAGATGAAGGCGATTCGCGATCGCCATGATCCGCACGGCGGCAGGGCGATCGGTTCGCGCGAGATGCTGAACAGCCAGGTGGCGGAGTACGGCGGCGAAATGCTTTACATCAACAAAAGCGCGCGCCTGCCTTTCTGGGCGATGGAATACTCTCGCGACGAGGGCTTGCGAAAATACTGGGATGAATTCAGCCCGCCGTATCACAAGGACGGCGACGGTCCGCTTTATCGAAACGCCCCGGCGACAGATTACAACCGCAACCAGGATTCTCACGCGATCGAGAACATTGCGCGTTGGTTTGATTACTGGCGCGAACGTCCCGGCACCGGACCGCGTGTCAGTTCCGGCGGCGTGAACATCATATTCTCCGACTCCAACACACATTATCGCGGCGCGGAAAATTACCGTCGCAGCGGCGAAGTGGATGCGATGCGAATTCCGAAGGATGGCTTTTGGGCGCATCAGGTGATGTGGGACGGCTGGGTGGATATCGAGCGTCCGCGCATTCATATCATCGGTCATTGGAACTACGCGCCGGGAACGAAGAAGAACGTCTATGTGGTTTCAAGTGCCGATCGCGTGGAGCTGAGCTTGAACGGCAAATCGCTCGGAATCGGAACGCAGTCGAACCGCTTTCTGTTCGTATTCCAGAATGTCGAATGGCAGTCCGGCACATTGCGAGCGGTGGGTTTCGATACGAAAGGAACAACTCTTTGCTCGACCGAAAAGGAGTCGGCGGGCGAGCCGGTTGCCGTTCGGTTGACACCGATCACTTCACCCGTGGGATTCCGAGCCGACGGCGCAGACGTGGCGCTGGTTGAAGTGGAAGTTGTCGATGCCAAAGGACGGCGCTGTCCGACGGCCTTGAACATGATTGAATTCCATTTGAACGGTCCGGCGGAATGGCGCGGTGGAATCGCGCAGGGCCCGGACAACTTCATTCTTTCCAAACAGCTTCCAGTCGAATGCGGCGTGAATCGGGTGTTGATCCGGTCCACAACGGTCCCCGGAACGATCGTGGTGAAGGCTGGATCGGCTGGATTGAAATCCGCCGAAGTGAAACTTGAAACTGCTCCAGTGAAAGTGGTCGATGGTCTTGCAACGGAGTTTGCGGCAGACCGGCTGCCAGTGCGGCTCAAGCGCGGACCGACTCCGGAAGGGCCGTCGTTCAAGCCGAGCAGAATCGGCATTCCTATTGTCAGCGCAGTTGCGGGCGCGAATGCGTCCGCTGTGCAGGCAAGTATCGACGACGACGAGACGACTTCATGGACCAATGACGGAAAGCTGGCGACGGCGTGGATCGAATATCGTTTTGCACGGTTGGCTTCGCCGGAAGAAGTCTGCGCCAAATTTTCCGGCTGGAGGCAGCGATCGTATCCAGTGCGAATCACAATCGACGGCACCGAGGTCTATCGCGGAACAACACCGCGAAGCCTCGGCCATGTCACGCTGCCATTGAAACGAGTCTCCGGACAAACGTTGAAGATCGAGTTGTTGAGCGCTGCCGATGTGCGCGATGGCTTCCGCATCACGGAACTGGAAAACCAGCAAAACGCAGGCGGCGGAACACAGGAGATGGCGCGTGGAACACTCGGTATTGTGGAATTTGAGTGCTATGAGCCTGTTCAGACCGCGTCGGTTTTGGAGAATGCCGGCGCGCCATAAAGGGGACGGAAGTTCGCTGGATTTCAAGGCATCTTGTCAGGAACGTGCGCTGCCCATCGTCGCCCTGGCAGGATGAAAACTTCTGCAGCGACTCAATGATCGGAAAAATCAGTGGCACCCAGATTGGGCATCCTCACCGCACCGTAATCCAGACTTCCCCGCGTTCCCGATCTTATTCAAACTTCCACCAGTCAAGGTTCATGACAGGCGTGCCGTTCCCGAAGAACTTCAGATAAAGGTCTTGAACACCTCGCGCCCCGGTGATCTTGCACGATTGCGTTTCCCATTTGTCCAGTCCGCCAGTCGGTTTGACTTTGAGGATGCCAATGGTTCTTCCAGTTTCACTGCCCACGCGCAGGGCAATCGATGTGCCTTCGGAAAGCGCCGCCACGTTCGCGAGAAAATTGGTGGCCCCGCTGTCGCCGAAATCGACGCCCTTGATCTTGATGTAAGCGCCGTTCTCCATTGCGCGCACAAACACTCCCGGCCGGCCATCCTCCCGCGGCGCCGTCTTGATGTCATCCGAATAGCAGATCGTGGCTCCTTCAACCTGCTGGAACGGGTTGAACGTGCCGACCTGGGCAACACCTTCCTTCGTCCACCACGGAAGCTTCGGAATGGTCCCGTCCGGGTTGTAAGTCATTTCCGCTACGCAGACCGAACGCCTCTCGCGCTTCACATCCGAAATCTCCCAGTTGAGTTCGTAATTGAATCCAAAGATGTACGTCTTGCCCTTGTAATCGATGATCCCCGGATGGTTGCCGTCGGACAAACGGTGAGGATCCATGATCTGGCCCTTGAATGGCCACGGTCCCGTCGGGCTGTCGCTCATGGCGTAGCCAATGCCTTCAGGACAACAGGTGGACGCGTAGGCCATGTAGTAATGACCGTTCCGTTTGTAAAACCACGGGCCTTCCTGATAATTCCGCGGTTTGACGGACGACTTCACAACTTCTCCCGAATACGAAATCATGTCCTCGTTCAACTTCACGTAATACAGGTTGGGATTGCCCCAATACATGTACGCCTGGCCGTCATCGTCGATGAATACAGTCGGATCGATATCCTCGCGGCTGTTGGAGATCAGCGGTTTTCCAATCGCATCAACGAAAGGTCCGGTCGGGCTGTTCGACACGGCGACACCGATCGACATGGTGCCATTGATTCGTTGAGCGGCGGTGCAATAGAAATAAAACTTTCCGTTTCGGAAAATGCATTGAGAAGCCCAGGCGCTGTTCTTCGTGGCCCACGCGAAAGTGCCCGTTGAAAGCACCGCCCCACGATCGGTCCAGTTCACCATGTCCGTCGATGTGAAACATTTCCAATCGAACATTTTGAACCCGCGGGCATCGTCCTCGTCGTGGCCGACGTAAAGATAAACCACGCCATCATGCACCATCGGCGCCGGGTCTGCGGTGAAACAGGTTTGGATGATCGGATTGTCGGCCCGGCCAGTCGCACAAAAACAAAGGAAAAGGGGCAGCCACAACAATCCACACACCCGGTTTCGAAGGAGGGTATTCATAAGCAGCTCATTCTTTCACGCACGTCCGAATCTATCACGGCAGGCTCCCACAGAGATCTTTTGTTTCCCGTCCGATCCTCGATCGATCGGTTCCCCCGCCACCCGCAGACACTCACGGCATGTGAGTGAAACAAACACGGTTAGATTTTTAACTCAATCACTGACAGATGGATTATTTGCCGTTCCGTGATATGGATTCATGCCAACGCCCAACGCCCAATGCCCAATGCCCAATACCCTCTCAATCACCGACGACAAGGTGCATATATTCCTCCGGATCTCCAACCACCGGCCCCGGACTGCGCAACGTGCGATAAACCCAACCAGTGCTCAACACAGGCAATCCAGATTGAATGCTTGTCGCATCGGCACCAATCACTTCCGTCGCGTCCAATGTCCAACTTGAATTCGTGAGCTCTTCCGAGGCCTCAATACTGTAGGAAACCGCGTCGCCCGCGTGTTTGAGAACGACCGGTCCGCCTGCAGGATCGGACGGATCCAATGTCGTCCCAGTGCGCACGGGAAGTGTCAGGGTCAGCGCTTCCACCCCACTGATCGGCGCGACCTTCACCACCACTTTGCCCGTGGCGAGTGCGTTGGTGGGATCACCGTCCAGCGCAAATTCCACCAGGTTGTTCTGATCGTCGTTGTCCGGATCAGCGGTTTTCAATTTGTCCGCCACGTTCGTGAGCGATTCGAACGAATTGATCCATGCCTCATACGGAGTCGTGACGGTCAAACGGACAGCAGTCGGACTGTAGGAAACTGAAAACGCAGTTCCCGCGGGCATCCCGGCAGGCTGATTCACTTTCGTGAACTTCCCGGTGATCGCCGACGCAGTGAGGATGTCGAACGTCTGGCCCGGCGCCGGAACGAACCCGCCGATGAGCGACAGTCTCAGTTCGCCCGACAACGTCGCCGCGCCGGTGAGACTGAACCGATCAAACGCGTTCAGATCCGTGCCGCCGATATCGATCTGCAAGGCGCCCGACGAAGTTTGCTGGAAGCTCGCTCCGCCCACTTGCGCGTCCGTGTTCAATGCGCCGAGTTGCAACGTCCCCTCATTTTGGATGAGCACATTCAAGCTGCCGCTCGCAATGCCGTCCAACAGGCGCAATACGCGTCCAGGGCGATTGATCAATGCCGCGTTCCCGGAGAAAACGGCCCCGGGCTGCACAACCGTCGTGGGATTGTCGAGCTGCAGATTGCCATTCAAGGTCGTGGCGCTGCTGTTTCCAAAAGCAAACGCACTTCCAACACGCAATGCCGATTCTCCGGCAGCTCCCACAGTCAAAATGCCGGCAAAATCCGTCGCGCCGAGAGAGCGAAAGGTTCCCGCGTTCAAAACGAGATTCGCGGTTCCGGTCCAGATCCGGGGCGCATTGAGTTCCAGCGTGGAGTTCGTGCCGACCGTCAGCGTGGCTCCGGTGATCGTGACTTCCTCACCACTGATCCGCGAGATGCCCGTGTTTGCCCCGACATTGACGATGCCATTGATGCCCCAGTTGTTGTCCAGGGTGGTTACGTTCAGTTCGCCTCCGTTGAGATTGATCGTGCCCGAGAGCGATTCATCCGCGCCGGCGCCAAGATCGAGGTCCAATACTCCGCCGCTGTGGATCGTCACGACGTTGCCGGGAAATCCGCCGCCATCGAGATTGAAATCCGGATCGCTGATGTTCACGACGGCATTCGTGTTGACGGTGATCGATGCGACGTTACCAACCATCAACAGGTTTGCTCCGTCCGAAATCGTGCACTCCGCGTTGAAGATGATGTGGCCGGCGTTGGAAATCGTTCCACCGTTCGATGTGAATGGCGCCGAGAACCGTAACGAATCCTCCGCATCCAGCACAATCATGCCGGAGAGCTGAGTAACTGCGGCTCCCGCAATGGTTGCGGCAGGTCCTGGATTGCCGGAGATCAATGACAATGTGTTCGCGTTGATCCTTGAACCGCCGCCCACCTGCCATGGAGCGATCATGCGAAGGGTGGACCCCTGGCTGAGATTTATTGTCCCATTGAAAATGTCCGCCAGGGCAATGTTCACCTCAAGCGTGTCATTCACACCCACATTGACAACGCCCGCTTCGGCAGCGCCGTCCAGATCGATCCGCGCATCGAGATCGGTGGCGGCAATTGTCAACGTGGCGGCGGAGATGCCGAGCAAATCGCCCGGAACAGTGGACGCAGCTGAGATCGTTCCGTCCACAACGAACAAAGTCGCTCCCGACGCGACAGCATCTGTAAGGTTGACCACGCCGTTGCCGCCCAGCGTGCCATTGGCGTTGATGTCAAAAAGAGCGGTTCCACTCTCTTCGTTCAACACAACCGTTCCGCCGTTCAAACGCAGGGTGCTCCCGCTGTTCAATGTGATGCGGTCGGCCGTGAGAAGTGAATCGCTGCCTCCGACGATCAAAATGGTGGATGCACCCGACAGCTGTACTTCTCCGTCCACGTCCAGGTTGTAACCGCTCGTGTTGAGATCTATCCCGCCGGACAACGTCAGTCCGAGAACGCTGTTGTCCATGGCGAGATTCACGACATCGGACGTGTTGAAGATCGCGACGTCGTCGGGATCAGGCTCGTCGGCGGGACTCCATCTTCCTACAGCCGAATCCCAGTTCGCATTGCCGCCGATCCATGTCCGGTCTGCAGCTCGAACAAATCCAGTTGCAGCAAAGGCGAGAAAAACGGTTGTGATCACGGCCAGTCGGCTTCGGGTTGATCGCCAAGGTTTGCCACACGTCGAACCGCAGAACCGTCTCCCGCCGAATGTGGATCGGTTTTCTTTTACGCAATGCCCGGACCACTCGAATTCCTTGATGTTCATAACGATCCTGATGGCTGCTGTTCATCCGCGAAGCTTGAACGCACGGACAGGAGCGAACGCTTCGACAGAGCCCGTTATTGAGAGAATTAGGACCGGGAAAGAATCGCTCAGACCACAGGAAATCGCGAGGCGATTCTGAAAACATCACACTCTCGACACGCCCGGGTTCAGCGGCTACAACAGGGCGGCATATTCGAGCGAGGAGGCAAACCCTATGGAGATCAAAAAGGAACCAGGCAATCACGCAAAACTCCGAACAATCGTCTGGCTGGTTGTTGTCATGGTTGCGTCAGCGACAGCCGTCTTTCTGTGGAGGCAATCGTCCGATCCGTATCGCGGAAAAATGAAAGCGCAGCGAATCAGCTGCGTGAACAATCTGAAACAGCTCGGGCTTGCGCTCAGAGTTTGGTCTGGCGACAACGACGACAAGTATCCGTTTAATGTCAGCACCAATAGCGGAGGAGCCATGGAATTGTGTACCGCGGATCATGAAGGATTCATTCTGAACCCGACTGGAATCTTCAAAGCAATTCAGTGGGAACTTTCAACACCCCGGATTCTGGTCTGCCCAAAGGATCGGAAGCGTCAGGCCGCACCGAATTTTGAAACTCTTTCCAACGAGAACATCACGTATCGCATTCGCGAGCTGACAAACGTGACCGAAAACCCGCCTGTGGTCCTGATCGTTTGCCCGATCGACGGCCATATTCTCTACTCCGACGGCAGCGTGACGGGCGACGACATGGATCCGAACGCAATGCGGGTTCCGTGAGATTGATAGCTCGATTCATCAGATTCGAGCGGTTTTAAAACTGTAGCCGCCGAGGTGACGAGGCGGCTCAATGCCCAAGGCCTAATGAAGATTCCGAAAGCCAATCGAATCCAGCAGCAACGAATCGATCGACGCGGCGGAATTATTCTGGATTCGAAATTGAATAAGCCGCTCCGGAGCCAGCGCGGGCGCCAGCGGAATTCGCATCACTTTCCATGAGGTGCCAATTGTCGGAAGCGTCACCGGCACTGATTCCACGAAGTTGCCGTCGCCATCGTAACCGGTGAATGACATCGTCACATTCTCCACCGGCACCGCTCCGCCCGACCGGATCGCGAATTCCAGAAAGCCATCGGCCTCGTTGGGAAAGGCATGCGGATACGAAAAGTTGACGCTGCCGAACGCTCCCATGCCCGCAATGCGCAGACACGCCGTCCCTTCATAAACGGTGACGGCATGATTGGGATCGATCGTCGTGACGTTGTAGCCAGAGGCAGTCCAGATCGAGCCGAGCATGTTGCTCAGGCTGTCCGTGTAAACGGGCGGTTGAATCCAGATCGGCGCTGGCGACTGGCTCGGGAAATTCGTGAACTGCGCGTTCGCGGTGAATCGCTCTCCCGCAAGCATGTTGGTGATCGATGGAAATTCAACGACTTCCCCAAACCGGCTGGTGATGCGCACCTTCACGGGAAAACTCAGGATGCCGCCGTTGAAAATAAAACTGTTGTAATCGGAGCGCGGCAGTTCGAACCAGGTCCCGCTTCCCGCGTTCTGAATTTCGACTTTACTGACACCGGCGCGATGATTGTAAGGCCGCAGCTCGACGTAATAGGGCGCGCTGGATAGAACCACCACCATCTTCAGATTGCCCTCCACCGGCGCGGGCACCAGACGACAGGTCGCCATGCCCAATCCAGCCTGCGTTCCGAACAGCGCCGCAAAAGCGGGTTCGCCAATATCGAAATGCATGCGACCCGAATCGCAAGTGCCCGGATACGGCACGAAGTTGATATCACCGACCATGACCGTCACCGTGCCGAACGGACCTGCCAGCTCATAACATTCACCCGCCGCCGCCGCGTTCTTGCCATCGCGATGATAAAACGCCGGACACGGCGCGCAGATGAAACCGTCGCGATACAACTGAGGCATGTCATCCGCCACGATGCCAAAGCCGGAAGCGCCATCCGCGCCTGCCAAATAGCTGCTCAACGAGACACGCTCCAGCGGCGCGGCCGGTTGCAGTGCCCGGAAAAAGGTCGGGGAAGTCCACGGCGCCCGCCACGCACGCACGAAGGAACCGGTCGAATCGGGAACCGCGAAAGCAAAGTGCTTCCAATCATTCGTCGTCAACGTGAAACTCGTTTCAATCCGCACCTCTTTCGCGTTCGGAAACGAACCTCCCACATGCCAGCCATTCGTCACAGTCGGCGTGATCAGATCTGCGCCACCAACACGCGAAAACCGATAAGCCATCGAAGCGGACAATCCATCCAGCCGCACCGCAATCGGCATCCCCGTTCCCGCGATCAACACCCCGGTCGGTTCCCAGGCACCACCGTTGAGGGACGCCTCCACCTGATACGTCGTATTGGTCGGCAATGTGGCGGTAAGAATCGGTGTCCGCTGAAGCGATATCGTGCCTGCGAACATTTCCGAAACGGCCGCACCAAAGCAGAAGCAGACGCCACCAGCGACAAGCCAACACAAAACTCTGCGAGTGATCACCTCTTCACGCTAAGAACGCCGTCCCGAGTGGCAAGTGGAATTGCGGCCAACAGAATCTTTTGAACGCAGAGGCGCCAAGGATCAGGAATTTCCGAGCCACGACTCGCAGGGAAACGACATCACTAACACGCGGATTTCGGTTCATCTGACGATTAATCTCCGGAATTACCCGCGCTCGACATGGCGAGATTCGTTGGCTACAACGTGCCGGGCGGTTGGCAAATCCAGGACTTCTCGCGTCCTGATTTTAGGGTCAACCCGCGCAAGGCGAATCTGTGAAAAAAGGCAAAGGCTCAAAAACCAAATCCACAACCGACTCCGGCCTCAATTTCGAAGCCCAACTTTGGGCCGCCGCTGACAAGATGGGAGGCCACATGGACGCTTCAGAATACAAGCACGTTGTCCTTGGGCTCATCTTCCTGAAATACATCTCCGACGCCTTCGAGGAAAAACGCGAGCAACTCCTCTTCGGCTTTTCCAATCCCAAGAGCGATTACTACATCAAGGACGAGAAGCAGCGCGAAGCCGCCGCCAACGAACGCGACGAGTACCTCGCCGCCAATGTCTTCTGGCTGCCGCCCGAAGCCCGCTGGCACACCATCAACGCCAAAGCCAAGTCCAATTCGCGGAATCGGCCAAACTGGAGAAGGCGATTCGGCAGAGTCTGAAAAACTTGAGCCATGCCTGAGCGGAAGAAAAATGCGACCGATGCAACCAAGGCGACTGACGCACGTCCATCACCTCCGTCCCGTGAGTCGCATGAAGGCTTCATCCCTCTGCACGGCGGTTACGAAAAACTCTTCTCCTACCCGAAAACCCAGATCATTTACGACGCCACCATTCGCTTCTGCGACCGTTTTATAGACAAGCGTTCTCGCACCCACGACCAGATGGTGCAGGCCGCGCGCAGCGGCAACAAAAACATCGCCGAAGGCAGCCGCATCTCCGGTACATCCAAGGAAGCCGAACTCAAACTCACCAACGTGGCCCGCGCCAGCCTGGAGGAATTGTTGGGCGATTATCAGGATTACCTGCGCCAGCACGGCCATAAACTCTGGGACAAGAATTCCAAGGAAGCCCTCTACGTGCGCAAGCTGGGTAAAAAGGATAACCTTTCCTACGAAGACTTTCGCGAGTTCATAGAAACCCGCCCGGCAGAAACGGTGGCGAACATACTCATCAGCCTCATCCATCAGGCCAACTACCTGCTCGACCAGCAACTCCGCCGGCTGGAAAAAGATTTTCTGGCAGAAGGCGGCCTGCGCGAACGCATGACCCGCGCCCGATTGGCCGCGCGCGCCAGACAATCACGGGGAGGCGCGCATGGCTGACCGAAAACAGAATACGACAAACGCAACCCATGCGATCAATGGCGCTCATCCGTCGCACCCGTCCCATTTGTCACCGGCTGGCGCGCCGCGCGGGAAAGGAGGCCGCAAGTGAACGGGTGGAGGGAAATGCGTCTTGGTGATGCAGTTCAAATTACGCATGGTTGGCCGTTCGTGGGAGACCTCTGCGCCGAGGAGCTTAGTGGTAAGCCAATCATCGTTACTCAAGCTGCTCTCCGGCGAGTTGCGCCTACCTCCGCGAATGCTTCGGTAGGCAAACGTCCCGGTGGCTGAAAAACTGGTGGAATCCCAAACGTGAGCATTCGGGTGAAATCGCTTTGGCCCAAGCTTCCCAGATGGAAGCAGGTTGTTTTGAGTTCCGCTGCATGGCCGGCCGATTTGGTGGTACCGGAAGAAGTCCGCGTTCCGCGACGTGCGGGAGTGCCGCTGTCGGGCCATGATGAAAACCTGAATTGGCAGTGGGAATTGCGGCGTTGTCCGCCCAAAGGGACGTATGTCTTGCGGGTGTGGCCATACGGCAGTCCCAATGCGCACCTCGATGATCGCAAGGGTGGACGGTTGACGGTACAAGAGGCGTGGGAATTTGCCCTGACCAATTCAATGGCGCATTGCCTCATGGAAAACATCGGGCTGTATCACCGAAGAAGCCGCCAACGAAAGAGGAGGTCACGTGAAGTGCGTTGATCACACCCACCTCACTCTCGCGGCGCTGCGCAAGCTGCTCTCGGGCGAGTTGCGTGTAAACCACAGCCACTCGATTTAGTGCCCGGACGTCACCTCAAACATTTCTCTTCCGACCGAAGATGCAATGCATGTGGCGCGTTTAAACGGAAAGGGCCACAAGATGAAACACAAAGGAGTTTGGAAACTTCCGAGAAAGCCGGATTAAGACCATCATCGAAGATCTTTCATAATGACCACGAACAACTCTCCCACCCGTCCAGCTTGCCTCTAAAAGACCTCGTGCTCGTTGTGGTCGGAGCAAATGGGTCTGGCAAAACGCGGTCATTCAGCACCCGGCGATGGAAAATCCAACAGTCGTCGTGCTCACCGATCGCAACGATCTGGACAATCAGCTTTGTGACACATTCTCGGCCTGCGCAGACCTATTGCGACAGCAACCGATTCAAGCCGGGAGCCGGGAACATCTGCGCGAGCTGTTGAAAGTGGCGGGCGGAGGCGTGGTGTTCACGACCATTCAGAAGTTTTTCCCGGACACGGACCGCGGGTCTGCGACCCGCAGCGCATTGACAGACAAGAACGCGTCGGAAACTCCCGAGGCCGTAGGTAAGGCGGAGTGCTGCGGCTCACAGAGCCGCGCTCCAAAAGCAGGCAAGCATCCGCTGCTTTCGAACCGCCGCAACATCGTCGTCATCGCCGATGAGGCACACCGCAGCCAATACGATTTCATCGATGGCTTTGCCCGGCACATGAGGGATGCGCTGCCCAAGGCGTCGTTCATCGGCTTCACCGGCACACCGATTGAAAGCGGTGACAAGAACACCCAGGCCGTCTTTGGTGATTACATTGATGTCTATGACATCCTTCAGGCCAAGGAAGACAAGGCCACCGTGCCAATCTATTACGAGGCGCGACTGGCGAAGATTGATTTGAAGCCGGAGGAACGGCCGAGAATTGATCCTCAGTTTGAAGAGGTGACCGAAGACGCCGAGGCGTCCATGAAGGAAAGTTTACGTCGCAAATGGGCGCAACTGGAAGCGATGGTCGGTACGGAAAAGCGGTTGAAACTGCTGGCCGAAGATCTGGTGCAGCATTGGGAAGCGCGTCTCGGCGCGATGGACGGCAAGGCGATGGTGGTCGGCATGAGTCGCCGCATCTGCGTGGAACTATATGAGCAGATTCGGAAATTGCGTCCACAGTGGCATCACGACGACGATGATAAAGGCGTGATGAAAATTGTCATGTCCGGTTCGGCGTCGGACAAACTGGAGTGGCAACAACACATCCGCAACAAACCGCGTCGCGAGGAATTGGCGAGGAATTTCAAGAATCCGAAGCACCCGTTCAAGATCGTCATCGTGCGCGACATGTGGCTGACCGGCTTCGACGCGCCATGCCTGCACACGATATACGTGGACAAGCCGATGAAGGGTCACGGATTAATGCAGGCCATCGCCCGCGTGAATCGTGTGTTCAAAGACAAGCCGGGCGGGTTGGTGGTGGATTATCTTGGGCTGGCGAAAGAATTGAAACTGGCGCTGGTGGATTACACCAACAGCAAAGGCAAAGGCGAAATCAAACTGGACCAGGAAGACGCCGTGGCCGTGATGCTGGAAAAGTATGAGAAGGTGTGCGGCATTCTTCATGGTTTTGATTACGCATCCGCCGCCGAGACCGCGCCGGCAAAGCGGATGGCGTTAATTGCGCAAGCTGCCGAGCATGTGTTGCAACAAACCGATGGGAAGCCGCGTTATCTGCTGGCGGTGTCGGAACTCTCCAAAGCATTTGCGCTCTCGGTGCCGCATGAGAAGGCGTTGGAGATTCGCGATGAAGTTGGGTTCTTCCAGGAAGTGCGTGCGGTGTTGGCGAAGCCCGTTGATGGCAGCGATGGCAAGAAATCCTCGGAAGAACTGGATTTAGCCGTGCGCCAGATCGTTTCCCGCGCCATCGCTTCGGACAAGGTCATCGACATCTTCGATGCCGCCGGTTTGAAGAAACCGGACATTTCCATTCTGTCCGATGAATTCCTTGCTGAGGTTAAGCATATGCCCCAACGCAATCTGGCGGTGGAGTTGTTGCAGAAGCTGCTGAACAACGAACTCAAGATTCGGTCAGCGAAGTATCTCGTTCAATCGCGTTCCTTCGCCGAGATGCTGGAAGCGACGATCCGCAAATACCAAAACCGCACGATTGAGGCCGCGCAGGTCATCGCCGAGTTGATCGAGCTTGCCAAGAAGATGCGTGAGGGTCATCAGCGCGGTGAAAAACTTGGACTGACCGACGATGAAGTGGCGTTTTACGACGCGCTTGAAATCAACGACAGCGCCGTGAAAGTGTTGGGCGAGCCGACCTTGAAGGACATCGCGCGGGAATTGGTCGCCCATGTCCGCAAGAGCGTGACGATTGACTGGACGCTGCGTGAAGCAGCGCAGGCCCAAATCCGCGTCATTGTTCGGCGCATCCTGCGCAAATACGGTTATCCGCCAGACAAACAGGAGAAAGCCACGCAGACGGTGCTGGAGCAGGCCAAACTGCTGTGTGCGGAGTGGGCGGTGTAAACTGCGTTTGGACCATTGGGGCTCGACCTCGGACCATAGGACCATAGGACCATAGGACCATAGGACCATAGGACCATAGGACCATTGGACCATTGGACCATTGGACCATAGGACCATTGGACCGCGGACTTCTTCTTCAAACTTCCTTTCTCAGCAAACAGGAGTTGAAAAGCGATGCGCGAAAAGGCTAAACAGCTTTTGGTCGGGTCAGGGCAATGATGGTCCCGTCGGGGAGCGTGTTTTAGTTCAATTCGTCGGTTGATGGGACTGCGTTGCGTTCAGTCCGTTCGCCGTCGCATTTCAAAGAAAGGATTCCAAAGTGAACAATTGCAGGTGGCCGATCCAATTACAGCGTGGCACCGGACTGATGTCCCGGATTTTTATCCTTAGCCTTCTTTTCCATTTCATTCCGCGCGCGAATGCGCAATGGGATGAACGTTTCGGATTCCCCGGCGGCGTGTATCCAATGGTGAATGGAAAGGTGAGCGCCTTCGCCAGTTCCGCAACCGGGATGTTCATTGGCGGAACGTTCGATACCGTCGGCGGGCTGCCTCACACCGCCGGTTCCCTTTCGGTGAGTAACATCGCTCTTTGGAATGGACGCGGCTGGACAGCGTTGGGCACCGGGCTTTCGGAGCCGATGAGCGGATCAAGCGTGAGCGTCAATGCGATTGCTGTCGATGGCACGAATGTTTACGTGGGCGGAAATTTCAAGCGAGCCGGCGGCGTTCTCGTGAATGGCATCGCACGTTGGGACGGACAAAGCTGGCATGCTCTCGGCAACGGTGTATCAGGCGGAACGACACCCGCCGTGAACGCAATCACGGTCCATGGCGGTTCGGTTTATGTCGGCGGAAGTTTCGCCACTGCCGGCGGGGTCAAGGCAAACGCAGTGGCCCGGTGGGATGGCGCCAACTGGTCATCGATTGCGAACAACACCATTCTCAGCGGCGCATTGGACGCCATCCATGTTCACAACGGTGAATTGTTTATCGGCGGTAGCCTCATCGTGTTGGATGGGCCCAATCTCATCCTGTATCTGGCCAGGTTGAACGGAAACAGTTGGGGGGCGTTGGGAACCGGGGTGGCCAGTCAGGTCCGCGCTCTGGCCTCAATGGGCGGCGATTTGATCGTCGGAGTAACCGGAGGAACAGGCCCCCGAATTGCGCGATGGAACGGCACGTCGTGGTCTTTCTTTGATTCCGGTGTTTCAACAGGAGTAACCGATGGCGTTCATGCAATCGCCGTGGAGGGCGAGACATTGTATGTCACCGGCTACTTCACGACTGCCGGAGGCGAACCGGCGAATGCGATTGCAAAGTGGGAGGCTGGCGCGTGGTCGGCATTGCAGGACGGAATTTCTTCCCCGATCGGCAATACCTTTTTCCGCGGACGCGGCGATGCGCTGGCCATTCACGAAGGTCGGCTTTATGTCGGCGGCGCGTTCAGTCGCGCAGGTCCGCTGTCGATCCAGAATGTGGCGATGTGGGACGGAGCGAACTGGCTGCCGTTGGGCGCCGGGATTTCCGGAAGCGTGCTCGCCATCCAGCAAAGCGGAACCAATGTGTATGTCGGAGGCATTTTCGATACGGCCGGAGCGGTAATTGCGAACTCGATCGCACGCTGGGACGGAACACGATTTCACGCACTCAGCAACGGTGTGAGCTCCGGCGTAATCGCGGGACAGGTCCACGCCATCGCGGTTCATGGAGCGAATGTGTATGTAGGCGGCGTGTTCACATCGGCGGGCGGCGTCAGTGCAATCAATGTGGCGCGGTGGAATGGAGAGGGCTGGTCTGCTTTGGGCGGTGGCCTGACTGGAAATAACGCGGTCGTCCGTGGGCTGGTGCCCGATGACGCGGGCAACCTGTATGCCACGGGATTCTTCACCTCGGCCGGCGGTGTTCCAGTGTCAGGAATCGCGCGATGGAACGGTTCGGCGTGGTTCGATGTGGGCGAGGGTCTTCATGCGGACGGTGCGCCAGGAGAAGGACGCGCGCTGCTGATTCTTGATGATGATCTTTATGTGGGCGGCGCGTTCAATCGCGTCGGAAACGTGAGCATCACCGGTCTGGCGCGGTGGAATGGCGGGACGTGGTCCAGCGTTGGGAGCGGCGTCAACGCCACCGTCCTGGCTCTCGCGAAGGATGACGAATACCTGTATGCAGGCGGCTACTTCACCAACGCCGGAGGCCTCAACGTCAATCGCATCGCGCAATGGGACGGGTCCAAGTGGGAAAAGCTCGGCGATGGATTGGGCGAGAGCCCGGCGGAATTCGTCGCGGCCATTTCCGCTCTCAATGGAAAGGTTTACGCGGGCGGCGTATTCACGAATGCCTCGGGCGTGCTGGCAAATCATCTGGCGGTGTGGGATGGCGACGAGTGGAAATCGATGAATGGCGGTACGGCGGCCGGATCGCCACCGGCGGTGTATGCGTTGGCGGCCACGCCGCAGAATATTTATGTGGGCGGCACCTTCCAGAGCCTTGGCGGCATTCCGTCATTGGGAATCGGAGCATGGCGGCTTCAGACGGCGACGCGCCCGGCACTGAGCATTGAAATTTCCGGGAGTGCTTTGAACATGAAATGGACGAGCGAACCCGGAGCGACGTATCAGATCATGGCCACGCCGCGTTTAAACGAACCGTTTCAGAACCTGGGCGATCCGATTGTTTCCACCGGTACGACCACTTCTGTTGAACTGCCGATTGAAGGAGAGTCGGGTTTCTTCGCGCTTGAAAAGGTGGAGGAGTGAAGGGGGATCGTGAGCCGGTGAGTGGGTGTGGTGGGTAGGGGTAGGGGTGTAGGTCGGATTGTTGGGGTGAATCGTAGCTCAGCCCACCGAATCTCTCGCGGTTCGCCGCGCGTTCATCGATTCGATGAAAAGTTGGCGACGGGAAAATGGGTTTTTCCAACTTTTCAGTTGGACAAATCAAATCGCGCGAAGGCAATATCGCGTCACTCCACTCACACGGTTACAGCGGCTTGATTGGGATGCGCTGTTTCTTCCCTCGGGCTTGTAGTTCAAACATTTTTACACGCGAAAGACAGGACGCTGCCGGCTCCACTCCAGTGCAGCACTCGATTTCTATCGGGCAATACACGGCACGAAAGGCCGGGATCGGTTATGGAAATCATCGAACTGGGGTCGCAGCATCTCTTTGATCTTTGCACCAAATATCTCGCCAGGGATGACGATTCTCCGCGGCACAGTTATTTTGGAGCGATTCCTGCCGGACACGGACGCTTCAGCGAAGGATGGCGGTTCCCGGTCATTGAACCGCATTGCGACGGGGACGATGCCACTCGCGCGAGCCGGAACGATGTCACGTTCATCTACATGGCGCCGCCGGATGCGGGCGACGGATTTTCCGTTTCGATTCGCGGAACGTTCGATGCCCTCTACGTTCGCACGCCTTTAAAGCGGGTTGAGGATTCCCGTTACTTCGCGCTCACCGTCGTGCTGCCTGCAGGATGCTGTTATCGGTATCGCTTCATTCTGGGTGACACTGAAATTCTCGATCCGATCAATCCGCAGATCACGGTTGAGGATAACGGCACGGAATGGTCGTCGTTTTTCACCTTCGCCACCTTCGAACCGATCACGTTCGAACGGTGGGAAAGAATCATCCTGGACCGGCTCACGAGGCACATCCTCCCGTTCAACACTCAGGAGGCGCGCGAATTTCTCGAACGTGAAGTCGGGACGCCGCGGCCGAATCATCCGTATCTGCATCGGTTCGACATTTCGGTCGGCGTCGTGAACTTCCTGGACAAACTGCTCGCCCGCGAGGAGCGGCATCAACTGCCCGCCTACAAAACGTGCCTCGCGATCATCAACCGCATTCTCCGTCAGCGAAATCCGTATCTCGAACCGCGCGACATGCCGAGAGACATGTTCAAACTGCTTTACGACGAAATGGCGTCAGGCAATGTGCCGGGCTGGGACTACAACCTCTACAGCGGTCCGAGTTTCTTTCTTCAAATGCTGCGGCGCCACGCCTGGACCGGTGCGTTCTGCCATCCGAAATACGGCGGAAATGCCGGCGCAACGGGCTGGCGATATCTGGCGGAGCGTTACAAGGACGCTGATGGAAACACGTTGTTCGATTGGGCGCGGTCGATCGAACCGCCGCTTGGAAGAAGCACCGAATACCGGGGTTGAACTATGGAAACATTCGACGCAGTCATCATCGGAAGTGGAGCCGGAGGCGCGCCGATCGCTTACAAACTGGCCGAAGCGGGCAAGTCGGTTCTTGTTCTGGAAAAGGGACCGCTCCTGCGCACACAGCAGGACAGTCCAAACGGTTTGAGCGATTTCAAGCGCGACGAACTTTACGGTTCCGGCCCGGAGAAGATTCACACGATCAGCGGTGTCGCCAACACGGGCGCGGCGTTCTACACGAGCCATATCGAACCCGATCTCAACGACGAACCGCATCTGTACAGCCACAACCTCGAAGAAACGCCCGTCGTTACCATCGAAGGTTACACGGCGCAGGTTGTTGGCGGCGGCACACAATTGTATGGCGCGGTGTCGTTGCGATTCGCCCCAGACGATTTTCGTTTGGCGAGCGTCAACGCCGGACGCCAATTGCCGGAAATCGATTTGAACAGTCCGGACATTTCAATCCTCGACTGGCCGATTTCCTACAGCGAACTGGAGTCGTTCTACGCGATGGCTGAAAAGCTCGTTGGAATCAACGGATCCGTTCAGGGACAATTGAAGCCGTTTCCGAGCGGCAACTTTTATCAAACACCGCTTCCACCGAATCCCATCAGCACGCACGCCAAGGCGGGAATGGATGCCTTGGGAATGAATCCTTACCGAACGCCGCTCGCGGTGATCACTCAGGATCACGCGGAATCAGGCCGCAAGGCAGGGGATCCAAAGACCGGTTTCGTGAATCGATATGGCGATCCGATGGGATTCAAGTCGAACACGTGGGTGTCCTTGTTGCGGCCCGCGATTCGGAAGTGGCCGGGCCGAATCACGCTTCGCTGCAACTGTGTGGTGACGCATTTGTCTTCAAACGGTTCGAGGGTCACCACGGTTCATTATCGTTCGCCTGACGGTTCGCGCCGCGAAGTTTCCGGCAAGATCGTGGTGGTGGCCTGTTCGGCGATTGAATCGGTTCGGTTGTTGATGCTTTCGGCTGAGGAGGATCGTCCGGGATTTGGCGCAAAAATCCGTTACGAAGAAAACGACAGTCTGCTGGGACGTTACTTTCTGACGCATTGTTTCGGCGGCGCGGAAGTGGCGATCAAGGGGAAACGCTACGACAAGTCGATCTCGCTCGACAGTGATTGGGCGACGGATTTCTGTGCGCGGCCTGAATTCATTCAGCAGGAAAAGCTCTGGGCGGGCGGCGCGATTTACAACAACACCAGCGACCAGGCTCTGCCGATCTCGCTGGCGCGGACGCATCGCAGCACGGACCTCGACACGCTGTGGCTGGGATTTGCGGGCGACACCGGGCTTTACGGCGATCGCATCAACGGCTGGCTCGATGCCGACTTCGGCACGCGGCTTTCCGTCAGCTTCATGGCGAACCAGATTCCGTGGTTTCAAAATCACATCCGGCTTTCCAACGTCCGCGACAAATGGAATCGCAAGAGCGCGCACATCGTGAAGGACTGGCATCCGCATGACGGGCATGTCATGCGCACGCTGGCGCGTTATTGCGAAGAGATTCTGCTCAAGGGCGTTCCCGGCACGACGCCTGACGACATCGAGGAGGGCAGCGTTTACGGGAACGGCGTCCGCATCGCGAATCACATTCTCGGCGGCGCGCGTTTTGGAACGAATCGGAACAATTCCGTGCTCGATAAACAGTGCCGCGTTTGGGACTTCGACAATCTTTACGTCACCGACGGTTCATTCATGCCGACCAGCGGCGGAGCGAATCCGACCCTGACGATCCAGGCCAATGCATTTCGCGTTGGGCAACATCTCGCAACCCAGGTGCTCTAGCCATGTCCGACCACGCCCAGTTCTCAGAAATCGCGTCGCATCCATCGAACTCGATCTTTCAGGTCGTGTTCTTTCCGGACCGGATTTATCACGCGCAATATCTCAACGCGACCCGCAGTCCGCGCTATCGCTACAACGTCCGCGAAGTGCGTTCGAAAGCCGACGCCACCGTCATGAAAGGCGAGGTGTATCTCGACGACGTTCGCCTCTGCAATTTTCTTCGCATCGAATATCGCGCGAGCCGGCTGGTGGAAGGTGTACGCGAGCGGGGACGCCTTTTGAGCGGACAGGTTGTCGCGTGGGCGCGGTTGGGTCCGGGTAATCCCAACAACGTCGCCGAAGCGCGCGTGAAGCTCAGTTACTGTCCGTGGATCGACGCCTTTCAGGTTGAACTCTGGGAGACACTGGAACTCCCGAACAATCTGCGGCACGACATCAAGGTGCTTGATCTGATGGGGCGCGACGGTTCCATCACGCGAGTGCCGCAATTCGGCGCGGCGCTGGCGGATCTCAAGGACTTGATCCGCGTGGAACTCGCCTTTCGCGAAAACACGCAGCATCTGCCCTTCGGCTACACCGTTCCCGACGGACCCGGCGATTACGATGCCGCATGGGACAACTTTTACCGGCGCAACATCCAGGTGCCGAACACGCAGGAGCCGAGCAGCAGTCAAAACACCGTTCCGGTTGAGAATTACGAGATCAACTTCCAGCGCGGATTTTTCTTTGGAAAGGTTTCGGACATCGCGCCTGTCCGCTATCGCAACGCGATGATGAACGAGGGTGATCCGTTGCGGCGCGACGACAACATCATTGAAATGCGCTGGGTGCTGCAGCAGGAGCTCGGCGGTTCTTTGGTGTTTTTCCATGAAGTCGTTGTTCCACCGAAGAAGGTGGAGGGCACGCATCAACACATCGGCAGCGAAGAGCTGTATTACATCGTTTCTGGAAAAGGCGTGGCATATCTCGGTGAGAATGACGATCCCGCGCTCGCGGCGTTTCCTCTCGCGGAACGGCAGATTTTCGGACTCGATCCCAAGAAATGCCGGAAGGTCGATGTCGAGCCTGGCAGCGTGATTTTCACGAAGAGCGGTGGTGTGCACGGCATTGAAAATCCCTTCGACCAGCCGCTCAAGTTTGTCGCCTTCCTCTATCACAGCACCTGACCAATGAACATTGTCGAATCTGAAATCAGCCGCGTCGTCGTCTCACCGCAGCGTCCGAATTACGACGTCAACAACCCGATCCTTCGGGTCATGCGCGCCGTCGAACGCGTCGATCTCGCGGCGGAACGGGAACATTATCTCGCGGACTCGCTGCAGTATCTTTTTCCCTACCACGACCTCTCGCTTTACAGCCCGGCAGGCGGCGATTCGGGAATCATTGATCCGCGGTTTCAGGACAACAAAAACGATTTCCAGAAGCAGAACATCGTCGATTTCAAATTGCAGGACGTTTATCTCGTGCGCGGTTACGCCACGGCAGGAGACTGGACCGGATCGTTTCTTCAAATCAGCTATCGCGGCGCGGGAACCGAACTTGAACGCAGGAGCGGCGGTGCGTTGAGCTCGTTTATTCAAGCATGGGTGCGGGTTGGACCGAACCATTCGGGCGGATTGATTCGTCTGCCGTACAATCCCGCGACGAGCCGCTATGAAGTGGAAATCTGGGGTTACGCAGGAAGCAATCTGCGCGATCTGTTGAGTGAAAAAGGTCGGGCTGCGATTGACGCCGGACGTCTCATTCAACGGCCCGATTTCGTCAAAGGAAGTCGTTCGGTATTTGTCGGGCCGGAATTTGATGGCGTGCGCGAAGCAGGCAATCGCCTGCCGGATCCGCAGCCGGCGAAACTTTTCAATCGCGATCCGGAGCATACGATGCATCCGATCCGCGCCGTGCATGTCGAGCTGGCGTTTGCGGATCACACCGGAACGGCCTGGGATTCACGCGACGGACAGAATTACCATTTTGAGTTCAACATGCTGTTCCGTGGCTGGTCGAATTACCTCGCCGTGGGCGTGAGTCCGAATCCGCACGGAGGCATCGGTTTTCTGGAATTTCGAAATCTGTTTTCGAACTATTTCGATTACGAAGTCGAACGCCGCGCGGCGTTGGGCGGCAGTTGGGAAAACGAACTGGGGCGCGATCTGGACGTCTGGAACTTCGATGCCAACACGTGGAACTTCGGCGAACCCGGCGGCGGCCCGAAAGCATCCGGATCAAAACGGGAACGATTCATGGCCGTCGATTACATGGATCTGCATCTTCTTCAGCCCGAGTGCGGCATTGGAATTCACCGGCATCGCGACAATCAGGAAGTGTTCTTCATGCTGCAGGGTAAGGGGTTGATGATCGTTGGCGACTGGTGCCGGTTCCCGAATCGGGAGCGCGCCTTCGAAGTGCGCACGATGCTTGCCGGCGATCTCACCGTCTGCAAAACCGGTCAGCTTCACGCATTGTTCAACAGCACGGACGAAGTCTGTTCGCTGTTCATGTTTGGCGGATACGACTGACATGCCTGCGTCGCTCGCACATACGCATTCCGGCACACCGATGGGCGCGCAACTTGTCGCCGATGGCGCCACGTTCCGCGTCTGGGCTCCGAAAGCATTGCGGGTGTATGTGGCGGGCAGCTTCAGCGGATTCCAGGTTCGTCCTGAACTGGAACTGACAGGTATCGAGAACGGTCATTGGATCGGTTTTGTTCCGGGCGTGACCGATCGCGCGACTTACAATTTCTGGATTGTCGGCGCCGGCACTGCGGGATGGAAACGCGATCCGTATGCGCGCGAACTCACTGCAGATGGAACGACCTGCGTTGTGCGGCGTTCTGATTTTCCCTGGCACGAAGTCAACTTTCGTCCTCCGCCATTCCACGAATGGTCAATCTACCAGCTTCACGTCGGCGCGTTTCATACGCCTGTGTGGCCGTTGAAGGCGGGCACGTTTCTCGATGTCGCGGACAAGGTGCCTTATCTCGCGGAGCTTGGATTTCGTGCGGTTCAACTGCTGCCGATTCAGGAGTTTCCCGGCGACTTCAGCCTTGGCTACAACGGCACGGATTACTTTTCACCGGAAATGGTGTTTGGCGTTGAAGACACGCGAATCGGTCCGTATCTGAACCGGATCAATGCAATGCTGGCGGCGCGTCAGTTGCACACGCTTCAATCGGAGCATCTGCGCGGGGGAATGAATCAGTTGAAGGCGCTCGTCGATTTGTGTCACATCCACGGACTCGCCGTTGTTTTCGATCTCGTGTTCAACCATGCAGGCGGCGGTTTCGGCGAGGAAAGCCTGTGGTTCTTCGATCGCCAGTCCGGGATGAATGAGAATCCACCGCGCTGGTTCAATTCGCTGTATTTCTCCGACAAAACCTGGGCGGGTGGAAATGTCTTCAACTTTGAATCCGAGGGCGTTCCACGGTTTCTGATCGATAATGCGAAGTTCCTGCTCGACGAGTTTCGCGCGGATGGATTTCGCTTTGACGAAGTCAGTGTGATCGATCGCGAAAGTCATCGGGGAAGCGGCTGGAGTTTTTGTCAGACACTGACGAGCGAAATCAAAGCGCACAAACCTTCCGCGCTCGTTCATGCCGAATACTGGCCGGTCAACTCGTGGGTGTTGCGGGAGGTTTCCGATGGCGGCGCGGGATTTCACACCACCATGACTGACGGCTTTCGCATCGCGATGCGTGATGTGTTACGGACCGCGAGTTTTCCGGGCGATCATCCGCTGCCGATGACTGCGCTCGCGAATCAACTGGGGCTGAATTATCTCCAGGCGCGATGGCGCGGCGTGAACAGTCTGGAGAATCACGATCTCGTCATGCGCCCCAAGGACGCCAGCGATCACAATCGGATGGAGCGCATTCCGCGGGTGAGCGATCCGTCGGATTCACGGTCGTGGTACGCGCGCAGCCGGTCGCGCGTCGCCGCCGGACTGCTCCTGTCTGCGCCGGGCATTCCGATGATGTTCATGGGACAGGAATATCTCCGAGACAAACAGTGGTCCGACGACGTGAACAATCATCCTGAGCTGCGGATTTTCTGGGATGGATTGGATGCAGCGGATTCTACGAACCGGGATTTCTGCCGCTTCGTTCGCGAAGTGCTGGAGTTGAAGTTGCGCACGCCTGGATTGTGTGGTGAAGGCTTCCGGCTTACGTACGTGCACGATATGGATCGCGTTCTCGCGTTTCATCGATGGATGGAATTCGTGGGGGGCGACGTGATCGTGGTCGCGCATCTGGGGAACGCAAACCGGTTTCAGTATCGCATCGGTTTTCCTTTCGGCGCGACGTGGCGTGAATCGATCAACAGTGATGTTTACGATCGATGGGTAAATCCGGCAGTTTCCGGCAACGGTGGCTCCATCTTCGCCGAGCCAGTTCCGTGGCAGGGATTCAACTTTTCCGCTCTGATTACGCTTCCTGCCAACAGCATTCTGATCTTCACGCGAGATGCACTCTCGTGAAACGGAATATGGCTGATCCGTTTAACAACAGATGTCCTTGAAGCAAACCGCGGAGGCGTCGAGGCGCAGAGGAAGAGAAAAATTCCAAGACTCTGCGTCTTCAAATATTCCCGTCTTTGCGTTGAATCCGTTTGTTCGTCATCTGCGTTCATCTGTGAAATCTGCGGACGATCCGACATCCACAGATGGCGCAGATTTTCGCAGATGAAACGGCGGACACCTTTTTTTCACTCAGCCTGCATTGATGCACTGGTGCGGCGCGGCGGGTTGAGGTTTCACGAGCTATTCGAAGCCTTAACCACCTTTCTGTGCCAGGCGTTTCGCGAAACTTCCGACGCGGACAACCGCGCGGCGATGAAGTCCCTTGATGATCCGTTCGTGTTCATCCCACGCTTCCACCTGAAATTCAACCTGACGACCATCCACCGAAATCACCCGTGCGGTGCATTTCACTTTCGCGCCAAGCGGCGTCGGAGCGAGGTGTTTGACATCCACTTCAATTCCAACGCTGCGTTCGTCAGCTTCCAAAAATGGCGCCAGCGTGTGCCGCGCTGTTCGTTCCAGCCAGCCGATCAGATTCGGCGTGCTCAACACTGCCGGCATGCCGTCCGTCGCGAAGTCGATGACGTTCTGCTGCCCGACCACGAATTCCAGTTCACCTGTGGTGCCAATCTTCGGAGGCGTTTTCATCGACTCACGAGAGGCGCTTCTTCCAGAACGCGAGTTGTTTTCCAACTTCCTTCGTTCCCGGCGCACCTGTCAGATTTCGCCGCGACATCGCCTTGCGCAGATCAAAAATCTCCACGGCGTCGCTGCTGAAGGTTTTGTCGATCGCCTGCAGTTCCGCGACGGAAACCCGGTTCAACGGTTTGCCCGTTTTCTCGGCAAATGCCACCACAGCGCCGACCACATGATGCGCGTGCCGGAACGGCATTCCTTTCCGCACGAGATAATCAGCGAGATCGGTCGCAAGCAACGCCGGGTCCGCCGCCGCCGCTTCGCAGGCTGCGCTGTTCACCGTCGTGTTGCGCAACATCGCGGCCACGATCCGGACCGTTGCGCGCACTGTGTCCACGCTGTCGAACAGACGTTCCTTGTCCTCCTGCAGATCGCGATTGTAGGTCATCGGCAAACCTTTGAGCAGCGTCAGGAGCGACACAAGATTTCCGACCACGCGTCCGCTTTTGCCGCGTGTCAGTTCGGCGATGTCGGGATTCTTTTTCTGCGGCATCAACGACGAACCGGTCGTGTAGGCGTCGGCGATGCGGATGAAATTGAACTCACTGCTCGCCCAGAGAATCAGATCTTCGGCCAGCCGTGACAGATGCACCGCCAGCAACGCCGCGCTGGAACAGAACTCGATTGCGAAATCGCGATCGCTGACCGCATCCATCGAATTGCGTGTGACTCTCGGCCGGCCTTTGTTGTCAACGAACCCCAGCGTCTCCGCGACCGTTTCGCGATCCAACGGAAGCGTGGAACCGGCAATCGCACCAGCGCCGAGCGGACAAACGTTCACCCGGGAAAGGCCATCGCCGAACCGTTCGCGGTCGCGATCGAACATTTCCACGTAAGCAAGCAGATGATGCGCGAAGTAAACCGGCTGGGCGCGCTGAAGATGCGTGTAACCCGGAATGATGACCGAGCTGTTGGCTTCGCCGAGTGCGACGAGCGACATCTGCAGCGAACGAATTTCTCCGATCAGTTGAATCAGCTGATCGCGCAGCCACATGCGAATGTCGAGTGCGACCTGATCGTTGCGCGACCGCCCGGTGTGCAGCTTCGCTCCGGCCGGAACGCGTCGCGTCAGCTCGGCTTCGATGTTCATGTGCACATCCTCCAGTTCAGGCTTCCACCTGAACTGCCCCGACTCGATCTCCTTTGCGATTGCGTCGAGTCCTTTTGCAATGGCCGCGAGTTCAGCTGAGGTCAACACGCCGATTTTCTTCAACATGTTGGCGTGGGCCAGCGAGCCGAGGATGTCGTACTTCCACAGCCGCCAATCGAAGGAGATGGATTCGGTGAACTGCGCGACGTCCGCTGCGGGGCCGCCGGAGAAGCGTCCGCTTCGTGAAACTGGAGATGATTTCTTCATCGGTTGAAAACGCGGGGAATGTGCGGCGGCACTGCAAAATTGTCACTCTCAAACCCGGCGGGAATCAGGGCACGCTTCGGAACCGTCGAACTGGAGCTCTGTCTGTTTGCCGGTCATCTCCATAAAAAACGGAAACCTCACGCGAAGGACGCGAAGGGCGCGAAGGAGGGAACTGAGTTTGGCAACGCACGAAGCATGACGCCGTATCATAGGCAGTTTTTCCAACTGCCGGTTCACGGAGCATCCCAGTCTCGTGTTCGTGTTCCAGAGCACGCCATTCCAGACGAAGCGGGGAGCATTATTGCGCACGAACCGTGCGAAGCGATGCTCCGCGCTCCTTTTCCCCTTTTCCCCTTTTCTCCCTTTCCCCTCAGCCATCAGTCCTCAAACCGCTATCCCGTTCGCACACAGGCTTCCCAAAGCCGGCACGGCCTCACTTATCCTTCTTCAGGAACGAGCTGAACAGATCGATCGGCAGCGGCAGGAAGGTGGTCGTGTTGTGCTCGTTTGCCATTTCGCGCATGGTCTGAAGATAACGAAGCTGCAAAGCGATCGGCTCCTTCGAGATCATCGACGCCGCCTGCACCATTTTCTCCGCCGCCTGGAATTCGCCCTCGGCATTCACAATCTTCGCGCGGCGTTCGCGCTCGGCCTCGGCCTGTTTCGCCATCGCGCGCTTCATCGTTTCCGGCAGGGAAACATCCTTGATTTCCACAGCAGTGACTTTGATGCCCCACGGATCGGTCTGGCGATCGATGATTTCCTGCAAGGTCTGGTTGATCTTCTCGCGGTGGGAAAGGAGATCGTCCAGTTCGGCCTGACCAAGAACGCTGCGCAACGTCGTCTGTGAAATCAACGATGTCGCCTTCCAATAATTCTCCACTTTGACAACAGACGCGATCGGATCGATCACCCGGAAGTAAACCACCGCATCGACCGAAACCGGCACGTTGTCCTTGGTCATGATTTCCTGGCGGGCAACATCGATGGTCACCACGCGCAAATCCATCTTCACCATCCGATCGACGACCGGGATGAGAAAGATCAGTCCCGGTCCTTTGGCGCCAAGCAGTTTTCCGAGACGAAAAATGACACCGCGTTCGTATTCGCGAAGGATTCGCACCATCTGCGGCAGCAGAAACGAGGCGATGATGATCACCACCAGCACGCCGGAACCGAGTTTCATGAGTCCTGCAATCACGTCATTCATAGTTTTTCCTTTTTGTCCTGAGGCTCCACTTTCAAGGTCAGCCCTTCCAAGCCTTTGATCCGCACCTGTTCACCCTTGGCAATGTTCACATCGCTGACAGCATTCCAGTATTCCCCTTCGACGAACACGCGTCCGCTGTTCGCATCAATGTCTGTCAGTGCCGGCGCCACTTGTCCAATCATTGCCTCCGCGCCGGTCTGCGGTGGACGTCGCTGCGCCTTCAATCCAGCCGCAACGACAAACAGGAAGAACACCGCCGTCACAACCGTCGCAGGCACGACGTACCAGAGCGACAAATGAAATCCCGGCGCCGCGCGATTGAACAACATCAACGCCCCCAGAAAGAATGCAACCACCCCTCCCACCCCAAGCACGCCATGTGACGGCACGTAAATCTCCAGAACAAACAAAATGACCGCGAGCACGATCAGCGCGATGCCGGCGATGTTGATTGGCAGGATCGTGGACATGTAGAGGAACAGAATGAGAGCAATCGCACCGGCCACGCCGGGCAGGAACGTGCCGGGATTGTTGATTTCACCCACGATTCCATAAATCGCCACGAGCAGCAGAACGAACATCACTTCAGGGCGCCAGATCAGTTGGAAGAATTTCTCCCGCGGCACCATGGGAATCGGCGTTGTTTCGGCGCCGGAGGTTTTAATCGTCATTCCATCCACCTCCCGCCCGTCGATCTTTTTCAGAAGATCGGGAATATCCTCTGCGATCAAATCGATGACGTTCAATTCCAGCGCCTTTTCCGCGGTTATCGAAGCGCTTTCGACCACAGCCGACCTCGCCCAATCCGCGTTGCGACCCCGTTTCTCCGCGATGCTCTGGATGTAACTGCCCGCAAAGTTCTCCAGCTTCTGCTTCATCACGTCGTCGGTCTTTTCAACATTGCCGCCGGAGCCGATGGAAACCGGATGCGCAGCACCAATGCTGCTGTGCGGCGCCATCGCGGCGATGTGGGCGGCCATGGTGATGAACGTTCCCGCGCTCCCGGCATTTGCGCCCGATGGAGCGACGAAAACGACGACCGGAACTTTGGAAGCATAAAAACTTTCAACGATGTCCTTGGTGGAATCGAGTAATCCGCCCGGAGTGTCGAGCTGGAGAATCAGGCAGGTGTCGTTTCGTTCCTCAGAAACCTTGATCGCGCGGGCAATGTAGCCGGCGGTGGCTGGGCCGATGGCGCCCTTCACCTGAATCACTCCGACCGTTGCAGCCTCTGCGCTGGAAGGCCGGATCATCAGCCAGATCAGAACGAGAATGAAAGAAACGCGCTTCATCAAAACCTCGATGCCACCTTAACAGAGAAGTCTTTGAGTGCAACCGTTGAACCCTCTGTAAAAGTGTCGCTGATTTTGACTTTGAAACGCGCTGTGGCTTGGTCCGGCCTGGCGGAGGGGAAAGGGGAAAAGGGGAAGAGGGGAAAAGGAGCACGGAGCATTTCACACGAAACGTGCGGAGCGAGGCTCTGCGCTCCGCGACTCGAAAGTTTCGTAAACTGGCGCCTGGAAAAACCGCCCCACGTGACAATGCTCTTACAGATCTCCCGCAACGCGACCTTCGCGCCCTTTGCGTCCTTTGCGTGAGTTTTGTTTTGTTCTCGCGTTCAAATCGTGTGAATGGATCTTCGCCTATTGGAAACAGGCAACCGATCACAAAGAACTACGCCTCTGGTCGTATGGACGAAGCTAAACCGGTTCCCTATTGTCCGCTCAGAAACCCATGAACCAGACCAACCAGCCATCGTCGGGATATCAGCCCACGTCGCGGCGGCCCATTGCCGATGCGTTCCGCAAAACCGCGCATTGGGCCGTGCAGCTGTGCCTGCGCTGCAACATTCATCCGGATGCGATCTCCTACTTCTCAATCGTTGCCGCAGCAGCAGCCGGCGTATGCTTCTGGCGGGCAACGGCTCATCCGTGGCTGCTGATTCTCGGACCCGCATTCTGTTATCTCCGGCTGTGGTGCAACATGCTCGACGGCATGGTCGCATTGGCGTCCGGAAAAGCGAGCTGGCGCGGCGAAATTCTAAATGACCTTCCGGATCGTGTTTCCGATGTTTTGATTTTCGCCGGCGTGGCACACAGCGGACTGAATTCACCCTTTGCCGGATATTGGGCTGCGATCTTCGCTGTTCTCACCGCGTATGTCGGCCTGTTTGGACAGGCGGTCGGCGTCCAGCGCGAGTTCAGCGGGATCATGTCGAAACCCTGGCGCATGGTCACTCTCAACGTCGGCGCCTTTGTCACGCTCGGACTGCTTTGGTCGGACAATAAAATTCAGCTCGGCGCGCTGACGGTGCTCGACTGGACCTGCATCGTCGTCATCGCCGGATGTCTGCAAACGATCTGGATTCGACTGAGCCGGATCATGAAAGCGCTCCAGTTGAAATCCGCAGCGAAAGCGAGACAGCCATGACACCGCAAGCTGCTCTGCACGACGACATCTTCCGCACGTATCTGTATATCGTGCTCGCCATCCTGGGAGTTGCGGGCGTGGTTCTGTCGGTACTCAGGTTCGGCTTGAAGAAGGAAATCCGGTCGGTCTGGCTCACGTATCGAAGCTGGCTGATGATGGCGCCGCTGATCTTCGGGAGCATTTTCGCGGGGCGCATAGTCGTCATCGTATTCTTCTGCGTGCTGGCAGGACTGGCCTTCAAGGAATTCGCTCGCGCAACCGGTTTGTATCGCGACTGGTGGACGACCGGTGCTGTTTATCTCGGAATCATCGCTGTGGGAATTACGTGTCTGATGCGACAGCCTCAAGGCGAGGAAAGCGGTGCTGGCTGGTACAATCTTTTCATCGTCCTGCCTATCTTCGCGGTCGCGTTGATCTTCCTGATTCCCATCGTGCGGAACGAAGTCAAAGGCCAGCTCCAGACCGTCGCTCTCGCCATCGTCGGGTTCATCTACATCGGCTGGATGTTCGGTCATCTCGCGTTTCTGGCGAACTCGCGATACGCCTATGGCTACCTGCTCTACGTGCTGTTTGCGACGGAAATCAACGATGTTGCCGCCTTCACGTTTGGAAAACTGTTCGGCAAACGGAAATTCCGAAGCAACATCAGTCCCAAGAAAACATGGGCCGGATCGTTGGGCGCGCTGGGAGTTTCAATGGCGCTTCCCTGGCTGTTGCACTTTTCGTTTCCGCACTTTGGCGCCGTTCAACTGATTCTTGCGGGACTGATCGTCGGCCTCGGCGGACAACTGGGCGATCTCGCGATCAGCGTCATCAAGCGCGACATCGGCATCAAGGACATGGGCGCGAACATTCCTGGACACGGCGGCATTCTCGATCGCATCGACAGCCTGATCTACGTCGCACCGCTGTTCTTCCACATGGCCAATTACTTTTATCCGATGCGCTAATGAACAGCTGGAAATACGAACCGGTTGCCGATCTCGACAAATCGCTCGCGGACCGTCTGCGTTCGTTTCCGCGCGAACCCGATCTCACCGTTTACGCCGCGCGATCCTTCGCAGCGCTCGTGATCCGCTCGTGGCTGCGGATTTATCATCGCCTCGAAATCATTGGCGCCGAAAATCTGCCGGCAGAGGGATCGTTCGTTCTTGTCGCGAACCACAGCAGCCATCTCGACACGCTTTGTCTGCTGTCCGCGCTCCCGCTGCGAAAACTGCACCGCGCCTTTCCGGCAGCCGCGCAGGATTATTTCTTCGTGAACATCCCGCGCCTCGCGATCGCGGCGGTGGTCGTGAATGCGCTGCCGTTTGGACGACAGGCGCACATTCGTCAAAGCCTCGGACTCTGCCGTCATCTGCTCGCGAATCCCGGCAACATTCTGATTCTTTTTCCCGAAGGCACGCGAACCGCGACGGGCGAGATCGGCACCTTCAAGCCAGGCATCGGACATCTCGTCGCCGGCACCACAATTCCGGTCGTGCCGTGTCATTTGAATGGAGCTTACGCAGCGTGGCCAAAAGGCAGCGCCATTCCCAAGCCGGCGAAAATCCGATTGCGAATCGGCAAGCCGATGAATTTTGAATCGATCACGGCTGATCGTGACGGGCTTGGACAGATTTGCACACAGTTGCGCGACGCGGTGGTTGCTCTGGGCCGGCAATAGTCGTAATCGGAACGGACTGGGCTCCTACGACATCACGGTTCGGACCCCAGTCGGCTTCATCACCTCGAAAACATACGCCTCCAGTTCCTGCGCACGCTGCCGTGAAGTGTGCCGGGCCAGAACCGCTTCGCGCGCGCGATAGCCGATTCGCCGTCGTTCGATCTCGGGAATCTTCCGCAGATAATCCAATGTCTCCTCACCGGAACGCGCGACCAGAATCTCTTTTCCCGGTTCGAAGAAGTTGTCCAGCCCTTCCCACCAGTCGCTGATGATCGGCGTCGCGCACGCCGCGGCTTCGAACAATCTCACGCTCGGCGAAAATCCCGTCGCAACCATGCTGGCGCGAGTGATGTTGAGCGTGAATTTTTGCGAGTTGTAGAAGGCCCGATGCTTGGCGGGCGACAGATGCGTGAACCGTTTCACATTCTTCGGCCAGCGAATCGAACGGGGATATTGCGGTCCAGCCACCACGAAGCGCCCCCGACTCCATTGGCGCGCCGGTTCCAACAACAGCGATTCCAGCATCGGTTGACGATCGTCACCGTAGGTGCCCATGTAGCCGAGATCCCACTTCAGCTCGCGTTCCTCGGGATAATAAAGCATCGCATCCACGGAACAATAGAGCGGCCGCGCCATTGGCGAATGATAATGACGTTCGATGTGATCGAGAATGGGGCCGCCAGTGAAGGACAGACAAAGGTTGTATCGCGCAATCAGATCGGCAGACAGGTAATCAACGTCTCCACGCATCAACTTCGCCATCGTGATGGGCGTATCGATGTCATAAAAAGCCGTGACGCCCTGAGCGATTTGACAGACCCATTCGCCGACGCTGATGCCGTCGTGAACATAAGATCCAACCATCACAAAATCCGCGTGCTGCACTTCGCTTGCAAACCGGTCCTTCAGATCGGCGAAATCCGTGTAAAGTTCGGTTCGCCCATAAGGTGGATTCGGCAGATCGCGATTCGAAGCGAACAACTCCGCATCACGTTCGAGAAATAAAACATCATGGCCGCGCGATGTGAGCTCGCGCACAAGTCCGCGATACGTGGCGGCGTGTCGATTGCCCCACGAAGACGTGATGGAAAGTCCAATGATGACAATCTTCAGACGTTTGCGGCTTGAGACAGCGGCGTGCCGTCGGGAAGAAGACTTCGGCAGCAGCGAACTGAGATCGGTGCCGCGATTCGGCACAGGGCTTACAGCGCGGGCGGCGTGAGCGGTCGTGGCGTAACGCATCCTGAAAGTGCCGTCCAGTTTCGGCAGCGCCATTGTCTGAATCGTTCCTAACTTCGTCTTCATACACAGTTGTTGAAATTGACTTCACCAACTTTCTCCAGTTGAGCGGCGTGAAGGCAGTAGGTGTGTTCCGCACAAATGCGACAATGTGCGGCGTCACCAATCCGCATTCGTTCAGCGCATGAGTGGAGACGATAAATTTGAAACCTCCTTGCCGCTGATCGTTCGAACAAACATGACGTTGAGCAGTTGCTGGCCACGCAAAATCACCTTTCACTTTCGCCTTCGCGACCTTCGCGTGGGTTCTCTCGTCTCCTCGACTCAGGAAAAAATTCCTAAAATCTTTGTTGACTGTTTAGTCAAGAAGCCTAGAGTGCTTCTGTCGCCGCGATAAACGTTCGGCGGAAAGTTTGAGAAGTTGTTATGGGTCGTTGCAGTAATGCCAAATGTCAGTTGATGGATGCCGTTCTGGAGTTGATCTGGAGCGGGTCCTACGGCAGCACGACCATCGATCAGATCTGTGAAAAGGCCAGCGTGAAGAAGGGGAGTTTCTATTACTTCTTCGATTCGAAGGCCGATCTCGCGGTCACCGCGCTGGATGCGAACTGGCAGCGGAAGAAAACCGAGCTGGACACGATCTTTTCACCCACGGTCCCGCCGCTGGAACGGCTCCGCCGCTATATGGATTACGGGCTGAAGTTTCAGACGGAAATCCGCAATAAATGCGGTCGTGTGCTGGGTTGCCCGCTCTACACGCTGGGCTCGGAAATTTGCACGCAGGAAACCGTCTTGCGGGACAAGATTCAGAGCATTCTCGAGGAAAAGCGGAAGTATCTGGAATCGGCGATTCGCGATGCGCATGCAGCAGGCTTGATCAATGCGCCCGATCCAGTTGCGAAGGCACGAATGCTTTATGCGTATTACCAGGGTCTGCAGGCCGAGGCGCGAATTCGCAACAGCCTGGAGATTCTGCAGGATGCAGTTCATGGAACCTATGAACTGCTCGGCGTAAAAACCGAAGAGCCAGCCCTCGCCGCGGCTCTGATTTGAAATTTTTTTGCCAGTAAATTTGACTAAATAGACAACTACTAAGAAAGGGTAAGCAGATGAACACGACTGATAGAACGAAAGGAACCGCTTTCAACCGACTTGCCGACCGCTGTGTGGACTGTGGCCAGAAGCTGATGAACCAGCTCAATGCGGTTCGCAACAGCATCCTCAATGAAGTTCGCGAGACGTTGCACGTGAACGATCGACTCGCTCGCCTTGCGATCAACGAGGCTGAAGCGTTGGCATGGCAGACCGATTATCCGCATCTGTTCTTCCCAACGCTTGCGCAGGAGAAAATCCAGGCGGTTGCCGCATGGAACACGCGTCAACGCCGTGTCCGGCGCGAACCGCAAACGTGGTTCGCGGAATAACCAGCTCCCGGCCACACAAACCCAAATCCAAATCCAAATTTAAAACCCAACCAAACTCATATGAATTTCAGAGCCTATCCCTTGCTCTTGCTTCTCGCCGGCAGCGCGTTGACGGTCCTTGTCAACGGCTGCTCCAAATCGAGCGCGACCCAGACTCCGCCGCCGCCCCCGGCCGTCACAGTCGCACCGGTTGAGAGGAAGGAAATTATCGAATGGAGCGAATTCACCGGTCGCACTGAAGCGATCCAGTCGGTCGAAGTTCGTCCACGCGTTTCCGGATACATCCAGGAGGTGAAGTTCCAGTCCGGACAGCTGGTGAAGAAAGGCGACGTGCTTTTCGTAATCGATCCGCGCTGGCATCAGGCGGAATTCGACCGCCTCCAGGCCGATGTCGCCCGCGCGCGCGTTCAGATGGAAAATGCAAAGCGCGAAGCCGACCGCACCGCAAAGCTGCTCGCCAGCAAGGCAATTTCCGCCGAGGAAGCCGATGCGCGCCTGGCCCGATACGAGGAAGCGAAAGCCGCGTTGCTCGCTGCAGAAGCGGCGCGCGATTTCGAGAAGCTCGACCTCGAATACACGCAGGTGCGAGCCCCCATCGATGGCCGCGTCAGCCGAGCTCTGCTCACGGAAGGCAATTATGTCAGCGGCGTTGCAGGCAATACCACGCTTCTAACCACAATCGTTTCGATCGATCCGGTTTATGTGTATGCAGACGTCGATGAAGAAACGCTGCTGCGCTTCAACCGGCTCGTTGCAGAAAAACAGATTGAAGCGGACAGCGAAGGGCGCGTTCCAACCGAGCTTCAGCTGGCGGATGAAACCGACTTTCCGCATCGCGGCTATATCGAATCGTTCGACAACCGGCTCGATGCGAACACTGGCAGCATCCTGATGCGCGCGGTGTTCCCGAACTCGTCCGGACGCATCGTGCCCGGACTTTTCGCGCGGGTTCGCATTCCTGTCAGCGCCCGCCAGCCGGCGTTGTTGATCAGCGAACGCGCTGTGGGCACAGACCAGTCGCAGCAATATGTCCTGACACTCACCGAAACAAACACTGTCGCCTACCAGGCCGTGAAACTCGGACCGGTCATCGACGGAAAACGGGTCGTCCGCTCGGGACTTCGTGGCGACGAGAAGATTGTGGTGAACGGGTTGCAACGTGTCCGCTCGGGCATGTCCGTGACGCCGCAGGAGAACGTGGCGGAAGTGGACAACCGTGGTGCCAGATTTGCCCGGCGTTAAGAGAGAACAAAAGAGAAACCCAACCGGGTCCGGCCACTCCCGTTCCCGATCCATTCTCACAACATGAACTTCTCCCATTTTTTCATCCGGCGCCCGATTTTTGCCGCGGTCCTGTCGATCGTGATCTTCCTCGTCGGGTTGATCTCGATGTGGAAGCTCCCCATCAGCGAGTATCCGGAAGTGGTTCCGCCCACGGTCGTTGTGCGCGCGACTTATCCCGGTGCGACAGCGAAGACGATCGCTGAAACGGTCGCCTCACCGCTCGAACAGGCGATCAACGGCGTCGAGGATTCGCTCTACATGTTCTCGCAGTCCACGCCTGACGGCGTGATGACGCTCACGATCACCTTCAAGCTCGGCACGGATGTGGACAAGGCGCAGGTGCAGGTGCAGAACCGCGTTTCGCAGGCACTGCCGAAGCTGCCCGAAGATGTGCGCCGCCTTGGGGTGACGACAACCAAGCAGTCGCCCGATCTCACGATGGTCGTGCATCTGTTCTCGCCGAACGATCGTTACGACGAAGTTTACATCCGCAATTACGCGACACTTCAGGTGAAGGATGTGCTCGCCCGCATTCCCGGTGCCGGCGACGTCCGCGTGTTCGGCTCGGGCGATTACGCGATGCGCATCTGGCTCAATCCAGACAAGCTCGCAGCGCGCAATCTCACTGCGCCGGACGTCATCGCCGCCATTCGCGAACAGAACGTCCAGGTCGCCGCCGGTGTCGTGGGACAGCAACCGGTCAGTTCACCGGTGAACTTCGAGTTCCAGGTGAATGCCAAAGGCCGGCTCATCACGGTCGAGGAATTCGAAAACATCATCGTCAAGACCGGTCCGCAGGGCGAAAAGATGCTGCTTAAAGACGTCGCCCGCGTCGAACTGAGCGCGGACAGCTACGCGTTGCGCTCGTTGCTCAACAACAAGCGCGCCGTCGCACTGCCGATCTTCCAGTCGCCCGGTGCAAACGCCCTCGAACTGTCCGCCAACGTCCGTTCGACAATGGAGGAGTTGAAGAAAAACTTCCCGGACGGAATCGACTACTCGGTCGTCTATGACCCGACTGTTTTTGTTCGGCATTCCATCAGCGCCGTGATCCACACACTTGGCGAAGCGGTGTTGCTGGTCGTCATCGTTGTCATCCTGTTCCTGCAAACCTGGCGCGCCTCAATCATTCCGCTCGCCGCGGTTCCGGTGTCATTGGTGGGCACGTTCGCAGTGATGCACGCGCTCGGATTCTCGATCAACAATCTGTCGCTCTTCGGACTCGTGCTCGCGATCGGCATTGTGGTCGATGACGCGATCGTCGTGGTCGAAAATGTGGAACGCAACATAGCGCTCGGCCTTTCCCCGCGCGAAGCCGCCAAACGCGCGATGAGTGAAGTCACCAGTCCGATCATCGCCACGGCGCTGGTGCTCTGCGCGGTGTTTGTTCCAACGGCATTCATCAGCGGTCTGACGGGCCAGTTCTACAAGCAGTTTGCGATCACGATCGCGATCTCCACGGTGATCTCCGCGATCAACTCCCTCACGCTGTCGCCTGCTCTCTGCGCGGTGCTGCTGAAGGATCATCACGCGAAGAAGGATTGGTTTTCGCGGGCGATGGACCTGACCTTCGGCTGGTTCTTCCGTCCGTTCAATCGCGCGTTTGCCTGGGCCGGCGAGAAGTATTCCGTCGGCGTTGCATCCATCCTGCGCAAGAGTGTCGCCGCGCTGGTGATCTATGTCGGACTGGTCGCGCTGACCGGCTGGAGCTTCAACAAAGTGCCGACCGGCTTCGTGCCAACGCAGGACAAACAATATCTCGTTGCATTCGCACAGTTGCCGGACGGTGCTTCTCTCGATCGCACCGAAGAAGTGATTCGCCACATGTCGGAAGTTGGACTCAAGCAACCGGGCGTGCGCGCAGCGATCGCGTTTCCGGGATTGAGCATCAGCGGATTCAGCGTGGCGCCAAACGCCGGCATCGTGTTCTTCGGACTTCAACCCTTCGAAGAACGAAAGGGCGCGGAACTCAGCGGCGCTGCAATAGCGCGTGAACTGAATCAGAAGTTCGGCGCCATTCAGGACGCTTACATTCTCGCGGTGCCGCCGCCGCCAGTTCACGGACTTGGCACCATCGGCGGATTCAAGTTCTACGTCGAAGACCGTGCCGACCTGGGTTACGACGCGCTCTATGACAGCGTTCAACAGATCATCAGCCGCGCGCACGAAACACCCGGTCTTGCCGGTGTGTTCTCGACATTCACTGTGAACGTGCCGCAGCTCGAGGCTGACATCGACCGCGTCAAAGCCAAGCAACTCGGTGTGCCGCTGCAGAATCTGTTTGAAACGATGCAGGTTTACCTGGGTTCGCTTTACGTGAACGACTTCAACCGGTTTGGCCGCACGTATCAGGTGATCGCGCAGGCAGACGCGGAATTTCGCGATTCGCCCGATGACATCACGCGGCTCAAAACGCGGAATGAAAAAGGCCAGATGGTGCCGCTCGGATCGATCGTGAAGGTCAGCGAAACGCACGGACCCGATCGCGCGATGCGTTACAACGGTTATCCCGCCGCAGAAGTGAATGGCGGACCGGCACCCGGATTCAGCTCCGGCCAGGCCGAGGCGCTGATCTCGCAGATCGCGAATGAAACCTTGCCGAAAGGCATGTCGATGGACTGGACCGAGCTGACCTTCCAGCGAATTCTCGCGGGCAACACCGCCGTCTATGTTTATCCGCTGTGCATCCTGCTCGTGTTCCTGGTACTCGCAGCGCAATACGAAAGCTTCCGGCTGCCGCTCGCGATCATCCTGATCGTGCCGATGTGCCTGCTGTTTGCGATCGCCGGCGTCTGGATCAAGGGCAGCGACAACAACATCTTCACGCAGATCGGATTGATCGTGCTGGTCGGACTGGCGTGCAAAAACGCGATTCTCATCGTCGAGTTCGCCAAGCAGAAACAGGACGAAGGCATGACACCGTTCCACGCGGCGGTCGAAGCGAGCCGTTTGCGTCTGCGCCCGATTCTGATGACTTCAATCGCCTTCATCGCCGGCGTGTTCCCGCTCGTCATTGCGCGCGGTGCCGGTGCGGAGATGCGCCAGGCGATGGGGACGGCGGTGTTTGCCGGAATGATCGGTGTGACAATCTTCGGATTGTTCCTGACGCCTGTCTTCTATCTCGTGCTGATGAAGCTGGGATCGAAGAAGAAAACGGTTGAAGCGAATGAATCCAAACCGGCGTCGCTCGGTTCCGCGGGCGCCACGGCGCTGTTGATCGGGGCAATCGTTCTGAGCGGAGTTCCGTCGAGCCACGCAGGCCTGTTCACCATCGGACGCGATTATCAGCGGCCGACCAACAATGTTCCTGAAGCTTACAAAGCGGCGGAATTCGGTGAATGGAAAGAAGGCGAGCCGCTGGATCACGTCCCGCGCGGCAACTGGTGGGAAGTGTTTCAGGATTCGGAACTGAATCGCCTGCAGGAGCACGCGCTGGAAGCCAATCAGCAGCTCAAAGCTGCGATTGCCCGTGCGGAACAGGCCCGCGCCACAGCCCGCGTCGCTCGTGGGGAGTTCCTTCCTTCACTGAACGCGACGCCGAGTTTCACGCGCGAACGCTATTCGCCGAATGCGAATCCAAGCTTCGGCGACCTGACGGCGAGCACATTTCGCGCGCCGCTGGATTTAAGCTATGAAGTCGATCTGTGGGGGCGCGTGCGCCGCAGCTTTGAAGGCGCACGCGCTGACGCCCAGGCGTCGCTGGCGAACTTCCACAACGTGCTGCTCACATTGCAGTCCGATCTTGCGCAAAATTACTTCGCATTGCGCTCACTGGATGCCGAGATCGCAACAGTCCGCGCCACCATCGCGCTTCGCGAAGAGCAGGTTCAGCTCGTCCAAAGCCGGTTCGAAGGCGGCATCGGCAATGAACTCGACGTTGCCCGCGCTCAAACCGAGCTGGCCACCGCCCAAGCGGAAGCCGCCGCGCTGGCCCGCCGACGTGACGAACTGGAAAATGCCATCGCCATTCTGGCCGGCAGCAACCCCTCCACGTTTCAGCTCCAGGCACAGACGAATGTCTGGCTGGCCAATGCGCCGGTCATTCCAGCCGGTCTTCCAGCCGCGTTGTTGGAACGGCGTCCCGACGTTGCTGAAGCGGAACGCCAGCTCGCTGCCGCGAACGCGCGCATCGGAGTGGCCAAGGCAGCGTTTTTCCCGGTGCTGACATTGACGGGCTCGGGCGGATTTGTGAGCGGTGATCTCGATTCGCTGTTCAAGTGGGACAGCCGAACGTGGTCGCTTGGCCCGAGCCTTTCGCTGCCGATCTTTGCCGGCGGCAGGAATCGGGCGAATCATCGCCGCGCGCGGGCCGCCTTTGAAGAAGCCGTTGCGCGTTATCGACAACAGGTGCTTGTGGCGTTCGGTGACGTGGAGAACAGTTTGTCGAACATTCGACATCTCAAGGAACAGGCGGCGGCTCAGCAACGCGCCGTTGAAAGCGCGCGTCGCGCCACTTCACTCGCAGAGGAACGTTATCGCGCCGGAATCGTGGGTTATCTCGAAGTCGTCGATGCCAGCCGGGAAGCGCTTTCCGCGGAACGGGCCAGCGCCCGTTTGAGCGGCGAACAGATGATTGCCTCGGTGCGGTTGATCAAGGCCCTGGGCGGCGGGTGGACTCAAGTCGCATTGCACGCGCAGGCCAACGGGAAGAAGAAACAGAAATGAAGTCACTTTCGGAACGCTCACTACTTTTGCTGCTCGCGGCCGTGCAGTTCACGCACATCGTGGACTTCATGATCATGATGCCGCTCGGCCCGCAGTTGATGCGTGAGCTGAACATCGGCCCGCAGTATTTCAGCACGCTGGTCGCGGCCTACACGCTCAGCTCGGGCGCGGTCGGTTTGCTGACGGCGCCGTTCATAGATCGTTTCGACCGGCGGAAGGTGCTGCTGCTGTCGTATTCAGGCTTCCTGATCGGCACACTGGCCTGCGCTCTTTCGAACACCGCGCTCACTCTGCTGATTGCGCGCGCGTTCAGCGGAGCATTCGGCGGATTGTCGGGCGCGATGGTGATGTCGATTGTCGGCGACGTCGTTCCCCCTCAACGCCGGGCTGCCGGAGTCGGCATTGTGATGACGGCATTTTCCGCAGCGGCGGCGCTCGGCGTTCCGTTCGGACTGCAGCTCGCGCAGATGTTCCGTTGGGAAACGCCATTTTTAATGCTCGTGATCGCCGGCGTGGCCGTGTGGATCATCGCATTTCGCGGACTGCCTCCCGTGCGCGGTCATCTGGAAAACGGCGCCGATCCAAAACGCGCCTTTGCCGAGCTGTTGCGCGACACCAACGCCGGCCGCGCGCTGCTGTTCATGACGGCCACAGTAGTCAGTCATTTTGCAATCATACCGCTCATGTCGCCGTTCTTTGTGAGCAACGCGGGATTGCCGGAAAAGCATTTGTTCCTGGTTTACCTCACGGGCGGCGTTCTCACGGTGTTCACGGCGCCGCGGGTTGGAAAACTTGCGGACAAGTTTGGTCGGCTGCGCGTGTTCACGGTGCTCGTGGTGATCGCGGCGATGGTAACACTGACGATCACGAATTCCGGTCCTTTGCCCGTGTGGGGCGTGCTCATGCTGGCGGGATCGTTCTTCGTGTTTGCCAGCGGACGCTTCGTGCCGGGGCAGGCGATCATGACGCTCGCCGTCCCGCCGTCCCGCCGCGGCGCGTTCATGAGTTTAAGCGGCTGCGCACGTGATCTGGCGATGGGCGCAACCTCCAGCCTCGGCGGCTGGGTTGTCACCCGCGGACCCGGCGGCGAATTGCACAACTATCATATGCTCGGCTGGATCGCCGTTGCCGCGGGCGCGCTCAGCGTCTGGCTGGGCAGCCGCGTGGAAGCGAGGGACGTGCACCGGCCTGCCACACTGCCGATCACTCCGAATGAATTTGCAGAAAACGCCTGAATGAAAGGAACCGAACATGAAAGCGACCATTGAAGTGAATGAATCGAACTTCGAGAAAGAAGTTCTGAACGCAACACAGCCTGTGCTTGTCGATTTCTGGGCCGAATGGTGCGGCCCGTGCAAGATGATCGGGCCGGTGCTGGATGAAATTGCCCGCGAACAAGCCGGGCGCACCACCGTGGCCAAGATCAATGTGGACGAGAATCCCGCCCTGGCGTCTCGCTTCGGCATCCGTTCGATTCCCACGCTGCTCTATTTCTCCAGGGGAGAAGTGCGCGATCAACTCGTCGGCGCGGCGGGAAAGAAAGTCATCACCACGAAACTGGAGGCGCTGCAGAACGCCTGAACCGAAGAAAGAGAAAGAAGATTTGATATGAAGACGACTGCGAAGAGAAGAAACCATGGCCGGGCGACGGTAGTGAAGCCCGCGCGTATCCGGTTGGCGCCCGGAAGAACCAAACGCCCGGAAGCGGAAGTTCCGGAGCCGGTGATCGTGCTCGAAGATACCGCCGCCGAACCACAACAGAAGGAGCTGGCGTCAGCAGAACTGCCGCCCGTTTCGCACGAGCGCAGCGACACGCTTCATCTGTACCTGCGCGAAATCGGACAGGTGAAGCTGCTGACACCTGAAGAGGAAATCGCCCTGGCCAAACGCATTCGCAAAGGCGACAAGCAGGCCCGCGAAGAAATGATCAAGGCGAACCTTCGCCTCGTGGTGAAGATCGCTCGCGATTACGAGAATCTCGGCCTGCCGCTGCTCGACCTGATCAACGAAGGCAACATCGGCCTGATGAAAGGTGTCGAGCGATTCGATCCTTCCAAAGGCGCGAAGCTTTCCACCTACGCGTCGTGGTGGATCAAACAGGCGATCAAACGTGCCCTCGCGAATCAGGGCAAAACGATTCGCCTGCCGGTTCACGTCGTGGACAAGGTCGCGCACATCCGCCGCGCAGAAACGCGGCTGCGTGATGTTCTCGGCCGCGACGCAACCGACGACGAGCTGGCGGATGAACTGGGGATCAACGCTCGCCGCATCCGGCAATATCGCGATGCTTCCCGCGCGCCAGTGTCGCTGGATTCACCGGTGGGCGACGACGACACCAGTTCGGTTTCGGAACTGGTCGCCGACGTGAATGCCGCCGCGCCGTACGAACGGCTCGACAAGGAAACGGAACTTTCGTCGGTTCAAGACGCGCTGGCGACGCTGGACGAACGTGAGCGAAAGATTCTTTCGCTGCGATTCGGCCTGAACGACAGCGGCGCAGAAAAAACGCTTGAAGAAGTCGGAGCACACTTCGGCCTCACGCGCGAACGCATCCGCCAGATTCAGGAAATCGCATTGAAGAAGCTGCGGAACAGGATGGCTTCCGCCGTCTGAACCGTCACACATTCGATCCGCACGAAGGCGTTGCTTTTTCAGAGCAACGCCTTTTTCCGTTTGCAGACTGGTCGGGATCAAGCGAAGACTGCTATTCGAACGGCGCCGCCGGGGTATTGACCCGGGTGAATTCAAACGAGATCAATGGCGTCATCAGCAAGGCATGAAACTCACGTTGCGAATCCGGTTCCACACGCGCTTTGGCGAATCTCTCTGGTTGCTGGGCGATCACCCGCTGCTCGGAAGCGGCGACGCCTCACGCGCTTTGCCGATGCGCTGGCTGAATCACGATTTCTGGGAGATCGAGCTGAACCTACCCCTCGAAGCCGTTCCTGAAGACGGACTGAAATATTCCTATCTGTTCCGCGGCACCGACGGAACGCTCTCGCTGGATTGGGGACAGGATCGCGTTCTTCTTCCGGCGCTGCTGGACCGCAAGGAAGTGGTCGTCATCGATTCCTGGAACGTGCCGGGCTTTGCTGAGAACACCTTTTCCACACAACCGTTTCGAGACGTGTTGTTGAAAGATCATGGCCCACAAGAATCGGCGGGCGCTCCAGCTCACTTCACTCACGTTTTCCGAATCAAAGCGCCGCAGCTCGAACCGGGACAAACCCTTTGTCTCGTCGGCAGCATTTCCGAACTGGGAAGTTGGAATCCCGCGAACGGAATTCGACTTGGACGCACTCCCTGCGAAGATCAGTTGTCGGTAAGTGTTGATCTTTCGCGAGCGCCGTTTCCGATCGAATACAAGTATGCGGTTGTCCATGCGGGGACCGGTGCGTTCCTCCGGTTTGAAGAAGGACCGAATCGGATTTTGGATCTGCAAACCGCGCCCGAAGGTCGCGTGATTGTGAACGACGGATTCATCCGGCTGCCGGCAACAACCTGGCGCGGCGCCGGAGTCGCCATTCCGGTTTTCAGTCTGCGATCCGATGCGAATTGGGGCGTCGGTGACTTCATCAGTTTGAAACGGCTCGCGGACTGGGCGGCAAGCGTCGGCATCCGGCTCATCCAGATTCTGCCGGTGAACGACACCATCGCAACGCACACCTGGGTGGATTCGTATCCGTATGCCGCGATTTCGGCGTTCGCGCTGCACCCGCTTTACATCGATGTCGCGCAGGTGGCCGGCGCAAAGTTCAAATCGGTTTTGAACGAATTCGAATCGGAACGTCAGAGGCTGAACGCGCTCGAGGAAATCGATTACGAAGCCGTGATGCGGCTGAAGCTGTCGATTTTGAAGCGGCTTTATACTGCGCGCTCCAAAACCACCTTCCGCAGCAAGGCCTACAAGGATTTCTTCCACGAAAACCAGCACTGGCTCAAACCGTATGCGCTGTTCTGTACTCTGCGCGACCGGTTTGGAACCGCAGATTATTCGAAGTGGCCGAAGCACCGTCACTGCACCGAAGCAGAAATTGAAAAGCTCACTGCGCCGCGTTCGGAATATTACGACTCCGTCGCGTTTCATTTCTTCGTCCAATTCCATCTGCACACGCAGTTGCAGGAAGCCGCGGCGCACGCACACGAAAAAGGCGCCGTTCTGAAAGGCGACATCGCCATCGGCGTCGCGCGACACGGCGCCGACACCTGGCAGCATCCGGAACTGTTTCATCTCGACATGCAGGCTGGCGCGCCGCCCGATCCGTTTTCGGACAAGGGTCAGAACTGGGGATTTCCGACCTACAACTGGCCGCGCATGCAGCAGGATGGATTCGCGTGGTGGAAACAGCGTTTCGCGCAGATGTCGCATTACTTCGACGCGTTCCGGATCGATCATATCCTCGGCTTCTTCCGCATCTGGAGCATTCCGCTCGATGCGGTGGAAGGAATTCTCGGACGTTTCGTTCCGGCCATTCCTGTTTCGCTCAGTGAATTTTCCGGACGCGGCATTGCGTTTGATCGCGAACGTTTTCTTCTGCCGTTCATCAATGATGAAGTCCTGCGCGCGGTGTTCGCCGAAAAGTCCGACTCGGTTAAAGCAACGTTTCTCGATTCCATTGGACCAGACCGCTACCGCCTGAAACCGGAATTCGCCACGCAGCGAAAGATCGAAGAACACTTCCAGCAGCTCGAACAGAACGAATCCAACGCCAGGCTGAAACTCGGACTGTTCGACCTCGTCAGCAACGTGCTGTTATTCGAAGCCGAAAAGCCAGACACGTTTCACTTCCGTTTCGACATCGCGAAAACGGCATCGTTCCAGCAGTTGGACCCAAACACGCAATCGGCATTGCTCGCGCTTTACAACGATTACTTTTTTGTCCGGCAGGATCAGTTCTGGCGCGATGAGGCGATGCAGAAACTGCCGGTGTTCAAGCGCGTCACAAACATGCTGATCTGCGGCGAGGATCTCGGTCTCGTTCCGGCGAGCGTTCCGGGCGTGATGAAGGAGCTCGGATTGCTCAGCCTGGAAATTCAGCGCATGCCGAAAACACTCGGCGCGACATTCTCGCGTCCGGCGGATGCGCCCTACTTGAGTGTTGTAACGCCATCCACACACGACATGAGCACGATTCGCGGCTGGTGGGAGGAAGACCGCGCGCTGTCGCAAAAGTTCTATTCCGAGGAATTGAAACTGCCGGGCATCGCGCCGGAAAAATGCTCCGGCGATTTGAACGAACTGATCGTGCGCCAGCATCTCGCGTCGCCGGCCATGTGGTGCATTCTTCAGCTTCAGGACTGGCTGGGCATGGATGAAACGCTTCGACGTTCTGATGTGAATTCGGAGCGCATCAACATTCCCGCAAATCCGAAGCACTATTGGCGCTATCGAATGCATCTCACGCTTGAACAATTGCTCGCAGCGGAAGTGTTCAATCGAAAGGTCCGGGAGCTGGTCCGTTGGGGCGGGCGCGGTTGAACACAAATTTTCAACGCAGAGGTGCAAAAGACGCTGAACACCGCGGAGTGGGAAAGATGCGAGAAAACGACTTGTTCAAAATAAACCCGCATTTCTCTACGCAAAGCGGTGTCGAACTCCGGCCATCAAAGCGGCACGTTCCCGTGAGTCATTTCTTCTTATCCGAATCATTCCCGTCGGCGGAATCAGCCAGCACCCAGGATTTCATTGCGAAACCCAGTCCGAGGCTGATCAAGGCGACGGTCCAGAAAAGCACCACTTTTTGTTGATCCAATCCGTGCGCGAGGTTCATCCCGAACAGGCTCGCGACGGCGGTAAGCGGAAAGAACAGCGCGGCCAGAATGTTCAATCGATGACTCGCCAGCAGTGCCTGTTTCGAAAGCTTCGCCTGCGCCTCAGCCTCGCGGGCGGAGCGATACTGCAACGCATTCCGCGCGTCTTCGAGCAACAGCTCAAGATTGCGTTCCACTTCATACGCCTGATCGCGCATTTCAATCAGGAACGTGTCGTTCTTCACGGCGTCACGCGCCGTTTGAAGCGCCTGATGCATGTTCCGGGCAGAACGCACCAGCGGATTCAGAGCTTCGATAAGATCGAACAGCTGCTCGATCGTTACGACCTGCTCATAGTTCTGGGCGAGCTTCGCTTCGATCTCCGAATAGGCCTGCACATGCCGCTTGAGCGAACCGGGGCCGGGACCGCCACGACTGTATTGCCATTCACCGTCCGGATTTCGCCAGAACAGCTGTCCTTCGCGGTTCCGATCGTCCGGTCCGGGCGGTTTATGCAGCACCAGCAACAGATGTCGCTCTTCATAAATGGCGCGCTGACGTCCAAAAGTGGATTGGCCGAGACGCGCACGGATCGCATCCGGCAGGGACCAGGTGGGTGGAATAATCATAGTGGCTCCATTTGATTTTCCGGACGATGTCGGCGGCGTGGCGCACGGTCAACGCAGAAGTTGCGTCGCAGCACCCGCACTGTATTAACCTGTCCCCGCAGTGACTCGTGTCATCTTCCATCTCGACATGGACGCCTTCTACGCTTCTGTGGAACAGCGCGACCAGCCGGCGCTTCGCGGCAAGCCGGTAATCGTCGGCGCGCCCGCAAATCAGCGCGGCGTCGTTTGTGCCGCCAGCTATGAAGCGAGGAAGTTCGGTGTCCGTTCCGCCATGCCCAGCGCGACGGCAGCGCGCCTTTGTCCAAATGGCATTTTCGTCCGGCCACGCATGGACCATTACAAGGCGGAATCGCGCGAAATCATGCGCATCGTGGCGTCCACAGGCGCGATCGTGGAGCAGATGTCGATCGACGAAGCCTACATGGATCTGTCCGCGCTGGTGAAATGTTCCGATCCAGATGAAGCGTTGGTCACCGCGAAACCGATTGCAGAAGATCTGAAGCACCGGATCCGATCCGAACGCCAGTTGACCGCCACCATCGGCATCGCATCGAACAAACTTCTCGCGAAAATCGCGAGCGATCACCAGAAGCCTGACGGCCTGACCGTGATTCTCGAGCGTCAAAAAGTGGAGTTTCTGAAATCACTGCCAGTGCGCGCGCTTTATGGCGTGGGACGCGTCACAGAACAGGTTTTGAAAGGGGCTGGCGTCGAAACGGTCGGAGATCTTCAGCAATATCCAGGCGACCTTCGTGCCTTGGTTGGATCGTTTGGACCGAAGCTGAAGCAGTTTGCGTTCGGCAACGACGATCGGGCGTTGGAAATCGGCGACGAAATCAAAAGCATCAGCGAAGAGGAAACGTTTCTGCGTGACACAGACGATCGAACAATTCTGCGGGCCTGTTTGAGAACGCAGGCGGAGGATATCTCAGCCCGGTTGAAGCGGCGTCGCCTCGGCGCGCATACCGTGCAGGTGAAAGTGCGCTACGGCGATTTCACCACGTTGACGCGGCAGATCACCGTTGAAGAGCCTGTGACGGAGCCGCGTGAAATTTACCGCCTCGGATGTTTTCTGCTCGGTCGCGAAAAACTGGTGAAACGCCCGCTGCGATTGCTGGGACTGGGGGTAGCCGGATTGCGCGAGCCGGTGGCGCAACAGCTGGTGCTTGAGCTTTCGAAGTGAGGACGCGCTTCATCCAACGCAAAGATGCGAGGGCAAAGGTTCAAGAACCAATCCGGATTTTCACCTGAACGCGAGGATGGCGCAGCGAATGCGGAACTCACGCATGGCAAAGAAACGATCGTCTGCCCACTTTGCGATCTTCGCGTCCTCGCGCCCTTGCGTTAAATTCGGCTCAAAGCGTCCCGATTCGCACCAGCTTCAGATGCGGTTCACCTGCCGTTCGACTTTCATTCAAATCCACCGTGAACTCGGCCACCCAATCGTTGTCCTCGTTGGGATCGACCAGCATCTGCTGCACGCGCCAGGTCTTTTTGTCCTCGGACGGAAGCACGTAGGTATGCCGCGCGTTGCGGGCGTCTGGATCGAGACAGATGCGTTCGCGCCCGGCCTTGTGCGCTTCCACCGCGCTTCGCAACCGTTCCGCGGTCCACGGCTGGCCGTCTGAATCCTGCGGCATCGAAAGATTCGCAATCGCCTGTTCGTAGTCGCCGATCACCAGTCCACGCAGGAAAATGAAGATGCGATTGCGAATCGCCGCGGTGAACGCCTTCGTGTCACGTGTGATGTCGGCGGCGGCGGCTTCGGCGCCGGGCGGACGAACTTCCTTCGTTTCTTCGCGCTGATAATTCGGATCGCGCAGTTTCTCCCATTCATCCAGCAGGCTCGAATCGACCTGCCGAATCATCGTGCCGAGATACAGCTCCATCTCGCGCACCTGTTCGTTCTTGGCCGAATCCGGAACCGTCTGCGACAGCACCTTGAACACGCTGTTCAAGTGACGCAGCAAAACGCCTTCGGCGCGCTGCAATTCGTAATCGCGGATGTAATCCGAAAACGATCGAAACTGTTCGAACATTTCCCGCGCAATCGACTTGGGCCGGATGTTTTCCTGGCCCACCCAAGGATGCCGGTCGGCGAACGCATTGAACGTGGAATAGACGAATTCGCGGTTCGGCTTCGGATACTCGAGCTTTTCCAGCTCCTCCATCCGCTGATCGTAATCGAGCCCCTCCATTTTCATCTCCACAATCTTCGCCGCCTTCACCTTGTCGAGCTGTTTGCGGAGAATGATGTCGGGGTTCTCAAGAATCGATTCGACGAGCGTCAGCACGATCAGCGCGTAATCCGGCTGTTCGGGATTTATCAGCGGCAGCGTTTCGAGGAGATAGAGCGACAGCGTCTGGTCCATCGAAAAATCGTCCTGCAACTCGACGTTCACGCGCAGCTTTTGACCGGAAGACGTGCGGGGAATGAACTCGACGATCTTTCTTTCCACCAGGGATCGGAACAGCTGCCAGCCGCGTTTTGTGTGCGCGAGTTTTTGCTTTGGCGAATCGTGGCAGTCGCGAACCAACTTCTGCATCGCGGCACAGCCATCGCTTTCCCGGCTGAGAACGTTGAGCAGCATGCCGTGTGTGACCTGGAATCGCGATTGCAACCGTTCCGGCGGCGCAGCGATCAATCGCAGGAACGTATTCTTGTCCCAGTTCACGAAGTTCTTCTCCGGCGCCTGGCGCTTCACCGTCTTCTTTCCATCGCGCGCCGCCTTTTCTGCAAGCTTCAGATTTTCGATCACATGTTCCGGCGCCTGCGCGACCACCCAACCGACATTGTCGAAGCCCTTCCGTCCGGCACGGCCGCCGATCTGATGAAAATCGCGCGCGCTCAGAATGCCTACCTTCTGTCCGTCGAACTTGCAAAGCTTCGTGAACAGCACGGTGCGGATCGGGACGTTGATGCCCACGCCGAGTGTGTCCGTGCCGCAAATCACTTTGAGCAGACCGCGCTGGGCGAGTTGTTCCACAAGCACGCGGTATTTCGGCAGCAATCCGGCGTGATGCAGCCCGATGCCGTGCCGGAGCCAGCGTTTTATTTCGGGACCGTAGGGACTGCTGAACTTGAAGCCTTCGATGGCGTTCCCGATCGCAGCTTTTTCCTCGCGCGTGCAGACGTTGATGCTGGTGAAATCCTGGGCGCTCTGTGCCGCTTCGAGCTGAGTGAAGTGGACAACGTAAACCGGCGCCTTGCCGTTGGCGACCAGCGCTTCAAGCGTCTTGGCCAGGGGCAGTTCCGAATAGGCGTGATCGAGTGGAACGGGCCGATGTGTGGAACTCACGGTGACGCTCGGCCTGCGATTGAGCTTCGTAAGCTGCTCTTCGAAAAAGCCGGTTTCGCCGAGCGTTGCGGACATCAGGAGAAACCGCGCTTGCGACAACGTCAGCAAGGGCACCTGCCACGCCCAGCCACGTTCGCGATCGGCGTAATAATGGAATTCGTCCATCACCACATCGCACACGTCAGCCTGATCACCTTCGCGCAACGCGATGTTCGCCAGAATTTCTGCAGTGCAGCAGAAGATCGGCGCATCGCGGTTCACCGACGCGTCGCCCGTGCTGAGGCCGACGTTGTCCGGTCCGAACTCACGACACAGCGCCAGCCATTTCTCGTTCACCAACGCTTTGATCGGGCAGGTGTAGATCGAGCGACGTCCTTGCGATAGCGCCTTGAAATGCAACGCGGCAGCCACGAGCGATTTTCCGGAACCGGTCGGCGTGTTCAGAATGACGTTCTTTTCCTCGAACAATTCGAGAATGGCCGATTCCTGGGCCGGATAGAGCTGAAGCTGCCGTGCCTCGGCGTATTCGAGAAAACGTCCCAGCAACGCATCGTTGCTCAGGTTTTCGTCGCGCGGGATCAGATCGTAAAGGCTCTTTGACACCGCGCGAACTGTACGGAAGAACGTGCCTGCTTGGCGAGAACGGAGGCTGTCGCTTTGACTCAGAGGCGCGGAAGACGCAAAGATACACAGAGGGAAGTTGCCTCGGAATATAAACTGATGAAACTCTTGCTCCGAGAAAGCTCTTCAACAAAACGGTGAAGCAAATGGCCAATGTCATCTTTACTTTCCTGCGGCTCTTTGCGTCCTCAGCGTCTCCGCGTTGAAAATTCGAGGCATGAACTCCCCGCGATTGACTTTTCCCGCGGAACGAGTCTTTTAAGACGCGTCACCTGATGCCGTTTGTCAGCAGCAGTCGAATTGCACGTGCCTGCCGTTTCAGTTTCTTGCTGGTTCTGGCCGCGCTCCTTTTTCCCCTGACCAGTTGCAGCCGGCGTGAAACGCGCGTTGAGATCGGTATTCGCGAACAGATTCTTCACGTTGGCAACGGGACCGATCCGCAGGATCTCGACCCGCACATCACCACGGGCGAGCCGGAACACAAGGTGATGATGGCGTTGTTCGAAGGGTTGGTGACCGAAAATCCGGGCGATTTGAAACCGAATCCCGGCGTTGCGGAACGCTGGGAAATTTCCTCTGATGGAACCGTTTATACCTTTTATCTCCGCACGAATTCCTTCTGGTCAAACGGCGATCGCGTCACGGCGCACGATTTCGTCGCATCGTTCGAACGCATGCTCACGCCGGCGCTGGGTGCGAAGTATGCCGCGATGCTTTATCCGCTGAAGAACGGAGAGGCCTTCAACACGGGAAAAATCACGGACTTCAGCGAAGTCGGCGCGAAGGCGCTGGACGATTTCACACTTCAACTCACGCTGCACAGTCCGACGCCGTATTTTCTTTCACTGCTGATGCACAACTCCTGGTTTCCGGTGCATCTGCCGACGATCCGCAAGCACGGCAGCGTGTTCGATCGGGCGAATCGCTGGTCGCTGCCGGAAAACTTCGTCGGCAACGGCGCGTTCCGGCTCGCGGAATGGAAGATCAACAGCCACGTGCGTGTGGTGAAAAACTCCAATTACTGGGACGCCGCCAACGTGAAGCTTCGCGAAATTTATTTTTATCCCACCGAAAACCAGGACGCTGAAGAACGCGCTTTTCGCGCAGGCATGCTGCACATCGCAAAGGACGTGCCGCAGATGAAGATCGAGGTTTACAAAAAGAACCGTCCCGAGGTCTTTCGCGCAGAACCCATTCTTTCGATTTACTTCTACCGCATCAACGTCACCAAGCCGCCGCTCAATGACAAACGGGTTCGCAAAGCGCTCGCGCTGGCAATTGATCGCGATCTCATCGTTCGCCGCGTCACCCGAGGCGGTCAGCTCCCGGCGCTTCACTTCACACCGCCGGGAATTTCCGGTTATGCGCCGAGAGCGCGAATCTCCGGCGGACCGGATGAAGCGCGACGTCTGCTTGCCGAAGCCGGATTTCCGGAAGGCAAAGGGTTTCCGCCGATCAACATTCTTTTCAACACACACGAAGGCCACAAAGCCATCGCCGAAGCGATTCAACAGATGTGGGCAAAGGAACTGGGAATTCCCGTCACGTTGCGCAACGAGGAATGGAAGGTGTTCCTGCGCACGACCGAAAAGCTCGATTATCAGATCGCACGCGCGGGTTGGGGCGGGGATTATCCGGATCCGAATACCTTCCTCGAACTGGCGGTGACGGACAATGGCAACAACGAAACGGGCTGGTCGAATGCGGAGTACGATCGCCTGATTGCCGAAGCGGCGCGCACGGCGAATCCCGAGGAACGCATGGAACTGTTTCAACGCGCCGAGGCCATCCTGCTCGATGAAGTTCCGTTCCTTCCCATTTATTTCTATACCCGTCCAACACTGGTTCACACTGCCGTCCGAAATTTTCTGCCTAATGTGCTCGATCTGCACCAATGGAAGCACGTTTACCTGGAGGAGAAAAAATGAGGTGGAACAGGCCGGAGCCGAACGCGACAAAAAGACAATGTAGATCGCGCGGAGTTGCAGCCCTGCCAGTCATCGGCAGGGCGAAGCTGCCGCTCCGCCCCATATTTCAACGGAACGAGCGAAGCGACGTTCTGTGCCGTTCTCTCACCTGTCGCAGAAACCTCTGCTCGCGTTTGAACATGGTCAAAACAAGCCCGCCCCACCGCCAATTCTCTTGTTCCTGAATGTTCCGCTTCATCGCCAGACGAATCCTGCAGTTCATTCCGGTCCTTTTCGTGATCGCGACGGTGACATTCTTCATGCTGCGACTGGCACCTGGCGGACCCTTCGATGAAGACAAAAAGATTCCGGAGGAAATCGTCCGGAAAATCGAAGCCCATTACGGTCTCGATAAACCGCTGTGGCAGCAATACCTCATCCAGATGAAGAACCTGTTGAAAGGCGATCTCGGTCCGTCTTTCAAATACCCGAAGCACACCGTCAACGAACTGATCGCCGAGGCATTCCCTGTATCGCTGCAGCTCGGCGGTCTCGCGCTGCTGGTTGCCATGGCGCTGGGAATCACCTCCGGCCTCATCGCGTCCCTGCGTCCGAACACCACCAGTGACTACGTGCCGATGGCCATTGCAATGCTTGGCATCTGCGTGCCGACCTTTGTCACTGGCCCGCTGCTGAGCAATTACTTTGGTCTGAAGCTCGGGTGGTTCAATCCCGGCGGCTGGTTCTTTCCTGAAGACCGCGTGCTGCCGGCGCTCACGCTCGGATTCTATTACGCCGCCTACATTTCACGGCTCACCCGCGGCGGCATGCTGGAAATCCTGAACCAGGATTACATCCGCACCGCTCGGGCCAAGGGTGCGAGCACGAGCCGTGTCGTGCTGCGTCACGCGCTCAAGGGCGGATTACTCCCGGTGGTTTCATTTCTTGGCCCCGCAGTCGCCGGTTTGCTCACAGGATCGTTCGTTGTCGAAAGCATTTTCAACATCCCGGGACTGGGCCGCTTTTTTGTGATCTCCGCGTTCAATCGCGACTACACGATGGTGCTCGGCACAGTGCTGTTCTACGCAACCCTGATTCTCGTGTTGAACCTCATCGTGGACATCGTGCTTGTCTGGCTGAACCCGAAACTGAAATTTGAATAATGCCCCTCGCTGCTGAAGTTCCGAACCTGACGCCGTCCGACGAAATCGTTCCGGACAAGGGCACGTCGCTTTGGCTGGACGCGTGGCACCGGCTCGCGCGCAACAAACTCGCCGTCGCCAGCGCAGTGTTCCTTTTCCTGCTCGCCATCGCCTGCTTCATCGGACCGATGGTGGTAAAGAACACCTATTACGCTCAGAATCTCGAACTCGGTCCCACGCCACCCAGCGCCTCGCACTGGCTGGGAACCGACAAGCTGGGTCGCGATCAGTTCGCACGTCTGCTGATCGGTGGGCGCGTGTCACTCATGGTCGCGCTTTGCGCCACGTTTGTTTCGCTCACCATCGGCGTTTTCTGGGGCGCCATCGCAGGCTTCGTCGGCGGCAAGCTTGACGGGATCATGATGCGGATCGTGGACATCCTCTATTCGCTGCCGTTCACGATCTTCGTGATTCTGCTGATGGTCTTCTTCCGCGATCTGGAAGCGCAGTTCCGATGGCTGGATCGATTCGGCATTCCGTTCAACCTGCTGCTGCTGTTCGGCGCGATCGGTGTTGTTGAGTGGCTGACGATGGCGCGTATCGTGCGCGGACAGGTGATGTCGTTGCGCAAACAGGAATTCATCGAAGCCGCCCAGGCGCTTGGATTGCGCCGGCGCCGGATCATTTTCCGTCACATGATTCCGAACATTCTCGGGCCGATCATCGTTTACACCACACTCACGATTCCAGCCGTCATGCTGCTGGAGGCGTTCCTGAGCTTTCTCGGTCTGGGCGTGCAGCCGCCAATGAGTTCGTGGGGATTGCTGATCAAGGAAGGCGCGGAGGTCATGGAGGAGTATCCGTGGCTGCTGCTGTATCCCGGCGCGGCGCTGGCGGCGACATTGTTCGCGCTGAACTTTTTGGGCGACGGCTTGCGCGACGCGCTTGATGTGCGCGCTTCAAAGGACTGACATGCTGCTCCAGGTTGAAAATCTGAAAACGAGCTTTCACACGCGGAATGGAATTGTCCGCGCGGTGAACGGCGTGTCGTTCTCGCTGGAAAAAGGCGAAACACTCGGCATCGTCGGCGAATCGGGTTCGGGAAAATCGGTCACATGCTATTCCCTGATGCGGCTGATTCCGCAACCGCCTGGAAAGATCGAAGGTGGTCGCGCGCTTTTCGACGGCATCGATCTTCTGAACTGTTCCGAAAAACAGCTTCAATCCATCCGCGGTAAACGCATCTCGATGATCTTCCAGGATCCAATGACCTCGTTGAATCCGTACATGCGGATCGAGGATCAACTGGTAGAGCCGCTGTTGATTCACGAGAAGTTGAACCGCGCTGAAGCAGTGAATCGCGCCGCACAGGCGCTGGCGGATGTCGGGGTCCCGGACGCACGGCGACGGTTGCGAAGTTATCCGCACGAATTTTCCGGTGGGATGCGTCAGCGCGTGATGATTGCGATGGCGCTGATCACCCGTCCGGAACTTCTGATTGCCGATGAACCGACCACGGCGCTCGACGTCACCGTGCAGGCTCAGATTCTCGAACTGGTCCGTCGATTGCAGAAGGAAATGGGGATGGCGGTGATCTGGATCACGCACGATCTCGGCGTGGTGGCGGAATTTTGCCAACGTGTGGTGGTGATGTACGCGGGCCGCATTGTAGAGACCGCGCCCACCGCCGCACTTTATCGGAATCCCAAGCATCCCTACACACGCGCGCTGCAGCGATCGATTCCCGCGCTTCAACCGAAAGGCGCGGAACTGTTCACCATCCGCGGCCTGCCACCCGATCTGTCGCGCGACATTCGCGGCTGTCCGTTTGTGCCGCGCTGCGAATTCAACCAGCCGCAATGCGAGAATCCCGTCTCGCTCGAGCCGGTGGGCGAACAGCATTGCAGCGCGTGCGTGCGTGTTCAGCGAAAGGAGATTCAGCTCTGATATGCCAGCACCGCTGCTCCAGTTGATCGATGTAAAGACGCACTTTCCCGTCGAGCGCGGATTGATCTTCCGACGACGCATCGGAACGGTGCGCGCGGTCGATGGCGTCTCGCTGACATTGAATCCGGGCGAAATCGTTGGACTCGTCGGCGAATCCGGCTGTGGCAAATCCACTCTGGGCCGGACCATTCTTCAACTGGTTCGGCCGACGGAAGGATCGATCATTCTCGGCGGACGAAACCTCGCAGGACTCAATGGACGCGACCTGCGCAAGACCCGGGCGGATGTTCAAATGATCTTTCAGGATCCGTATGCGTCACTGAATCCACGCATGACGGTCTTCGATGTTCTCGCCGAAGCGCTTCTCACACACCGGTGCATTCCGAAATCCGAACTTTATTCGCGCGTTTCCGAATTGATGGCCAAAGTCGGGCTTTCACCGAAGGCGCTGCGAAAGTATCCGCATGAATTTTCCGGAGGGCAACGTCAGCGTATCGCGATTGCCCGCGCACTGGCCGTGGAACCGAAATTGATTGTCGCCGACGAACCGGTTTCGGCGCTCGATGTCTCAATTCAGGCGCAGATCATCAATTTGCTGGGCAAACTTTCGCGCGAGATGGGACTGACGTTGATCTTCATTTCGCACGATCTCTCGGTGGTGAAACACATCTCCGACCGGATCGCCGTCATGTATCTGGGCCGCATCGTCGAACTCGGGCCCGCGACGCAGGTCATCGAACGTCCGCTGCATCCCTATACGAAGTCGTTGGTAAGTGCGGTGCCGATTCCTGATCCCACCCGGCGACGGGAGCGAATTGTCCTGTCCGGCGATCCGCCATCGCCGTTGAATCCGCCCGGCGGATGCCCGTTTCATCCGCGATGTCCGTGGGCGATTGCGGATTGTGCGAAGATCGTGCCGCAACTGGAGAAGTTCGATTCGGCACAGGAAGCCGCGTGCATTCGGATGAAGGAGCTGAACGGTCCGGCTGCGTCCAGCTGATTGCGGGACACCTGGAGAGCGAATCGGCCCTGAATTTTGTTGGACTGGACGGGCTCGCCCTTCGCAGAAGGCGGGACGAAGGAGCAACGTAATTCTGTCCCGACCGAAGGGATCTGCTCAGACGGCGTGTTCGGCTGTGGGCATCTTCCGGACAAACGTAATTTTCACCGGATCGGGAAGAATCTGCTCGGCCTGCATTTCGATCTGAATGCGGATCCGGCGTCGAGGACGATTCGATTCTGCGATGCGGTCCCGCAGTTGCATCAGGAAGAGTGCGGGAGGTTTGGGCACCGAATGCATGCGGCTGAGTTCGGAGAACCCTCGAATCTCCTGGAGCAGTTTCAGCATTTTCATCCTGGTCGCCATCGTTCGTCCTGTTATTCAACCGCAGTTCATATGCCACTGAGAGGTGCGGCATTCCGACGCGCCGGTTGCAATCGCGCGTCACGGGGATACATCGGCGGACACGGTTGTCGCTGAAGCGGATTGAGTGATCCAAAATTGCGATTCCTGTTTCCGAGGAAATCCCGCTTGGCAGTGCAGAACCCTTTTGCAAAGCTTCCGCCGCTGATGACACATTTCCGCCCATTACTTGCGCTCTGTCTCTTGCTCGTGGCGCAATGTCTCCGGATTCAGGCCCAGGAAATCCAGGCGACGGAAAAATCAGAGGATCAGGTGGAGATCGTCTCGGGCGACATCTCCTTCGATTTCAACAGCCACAAGGCCGTCGCAACGAATAACGTCATCATCCGCTACCAGGGTGCCGTGTTGACGGCCGACCGCGCGGTCATGAACCAGGAAACCGGCGAGGTCGCCGCGAGCGGGAGGGTTCGCATTCAGCAGGACGACATGATCTGGGCCGGAGATGAAGTGCGTTACAATTTCAAAACCCGGCAGATCGCAACGGAATCTTTTCGAACCGGTCGTTCCCCTGTTTTTGCGATGGGCCGCGGGCTGCACGGCGATGTCACCAACCAGGTTTACAACGCGACGAATGCCTTCATCACTACTGATGATATTTCCGAACCGTCCTTTGGGATCCGCGCGAAACACATCACGATCGTCCCCGGAAAACGCATTGAAGCCACGCATGCGACGTTGATCGTCGGCGGAGTGCCGGTCTTCTACTTTCCTTACTACGTTCGGAGTCTCGGTCCGGATGCGAACAACCTGACCGTGACTCCCGGCTATCGCGGCACTTATGGCCCTTATATTCTCGGGACCTACACGTGGACGGCAAATCGTATGCTGGATGGTGAGATTCACCTCGATTACCGGCAGAAACGCGGCGTGGGCACCGGACCCGATCTGAACCTTCACCTCGGGCGCTGGGGCGAGGCCGAGTTCAGCCATTATTACACCCGTGACGACGACCCGCGGACGAACATCATTGCGGCGCCCATTTATGAAAACCGCCAACGCTTCCGGTTCCAATACCAGGCAAATCCGTTCACGAACCTGAACGTCAAGTCGCTCGTCCGTTTCCAGAATGATCCCGGAGTCGTCCGCGACTTCTTCGAAAGCGAATACCGCGAGAATCCGCAGCCTTACACGTTCGTTGAAGTGAACAAGTTCTGGCAGAACTTCAGCCTCGACGTCCTGGCACAGCCACGGGTGAACAATTTCTATGAAACCGTGGAACGTCTCCCGGACGTTCGATTGAGCGGCTTTCGCCAGCAGCTCGGCAACACGCCGTTGTATTACGAGAGCGAAAGTTCGGCGGGATGGTATCGGCGCCTTTTCGCGCACTCGAACAATGTTCCCATCGGCATGCGTTACGAAGCCGCCCGCGCAGACAGTTATCATCAGCTGCTGTTGCCAAGAACGTTTTTTGGCTGGCTGAACATTACGCCGCGCGTTGGCGGTAGGTTCACTTACTATTCGGATGTGGATGGGCCCGGCTCCGACACGCCTGCAGCTGGCACCGCGGACAAGGAAGTTTATCGCGGTGTCTTCAACACGGGCGCCGAAGTTTCCTTCAAGGCATCACGACTCTGGCCCACGGTGCAAAATCGTGCACTCGACATGGATGGGCTCCGGCACATCGTAATTCCCTCGGCCAATTACGTTTTCGTGCCGAAACCGAACTACAGACCGTCTGAACTTCCGCAGTTCGACTATGAATTTCCGAGCCTCCGGATGCTGCCGAACGAATTTCCGCAGTACAACGCAATCGATGCTGTCGATGCCCGGAACGTGATCCGTTTCGGACTCGGAAACAAATTTCAGACCAAGCGGAACGGTGAAGTGGTGGACGTTTTGAACTGGCAGGTTTTCACCGATTGGCGGCTGCGTCCTCAATCCACAGAGGCGACGAACTATCACGAGACTTTCTCGGACATTTTCTCCGACCTGACATTCCGTCCGCGTTCCTGGCTCACACTTCAATCACTCACGCGATACGATATCAACGACGATCGATGGACGATGTCGTTGCACAATCTCACAATCCAACCGAACAGCACGTGGAGCGCGAGCGTCGGTCATTTTTATCTGCGCAACGATCGTCCGTCCGCGCCCACCTGGCTGGGCGAGGGGAACAACATTCTGACGACGACGCTCTACTATCGGATGAACGAGAACTGGGGTTTTCGCGCGAGTCACTATTACGACATCCGCCGCTCGAATCTTCGCGAACAGTATTACACCGTCTATCGCGACCTGCGGAGCTGGACGTGCGCTTTGACGTTTGGTTTGCGTGATGACGGAGGCTCGACCGACGACTTCGTTGTGGCCTTTACCTTCTCGCTCAAGGCATCCCCGCGCTTCGGCACCACCACTGACATGGTGGAACGTCGGTCACTTCTTGGCCGCTAATATCGGTCGGAAAAACGTCGTCGGGTAACAAACCCCATGGAACGGCGCGGCGCCTAACGTAGTGTCATCCCGAAAGGACATACACTATGCGAAATCTCAAAAAGCTAGCACTTATCACGGGCGCGAGCGCCATCATGGCGACGACGGTTCTCACCGGTTGCCAAACCGATCGTCATTCTGACCGCACCGCGGGACGCGCGTTGGACGACAAGATCATTACCAAGAACGTTGAGGAGAAACTGCAGCGCGAGCCGGTTTACAAGTTCTCGGACGTGGACGTGAAAACCTTCGCGGGCGTGGTGCAGCTTAGCGGCTTCGTCAGTACTGACGAACAAAAGAACCGCGCCGGTCAGATCGCCCAACAGGTGGAAGGCGTCAGCCGCGTGGTCAACAACATCACTCTGAAGGAAACGATGGGCTCCGGACTTCAACCCACCGGTCGCACGAATGGAGTGAACCAGTCCACCGCACCGATCCAGAACAACGACGGTAGCGTCCGATAACCTTCGAACTTCATTGCACGCAAAACGCGCGGACATTTCCGCGCGTTTTCTTTGTTTCAGGCAACCCGTTTTCTTTCAGGAGATCCTTCCTTTGGAATTGCCGAACCCGGCAACCTGAAAAAACGGAGGGGATTGCAATCGAGGTAGGGGTGGTATTTTCCCATTTGCATCCGGGCTGACTGGACTAGAGTGACTGCATGCAGGCTGTAAAATCGTTTTCGCTGCGCGTGCGAATTCTGTTGGCGATCGTTTCGATCGCAGGACTGTTCGTAATGATGCAGCGGATTCAGGCCAAGGCGGTCGCAGCGGCATTCGACTCCATTCATTGGGGCTGGTTCTTCCTGGCCCTGGCGGCATTTGGCGGCGTGTTTGTTCCAGCAGGATTGCGCTGGCGGGTCGCATTGCAATCGGCCGGGAGCAGCATTGGAACGGGAGCGGCGGGACGCATCTCGCTCATCGGCCATTTCTTCTACACGATTTTTTTCGGAGCAGTCGGCGGCGACACCGCCAAGTCTCTTCTTTATTCCCGATGGCACGATGTGCCTCTTGCGAAAACTCTCGCGGCTTCTTCGCTGGATCGCATCCTCGGTTTCGCCGGATTGATCGTTTTCGTCGGGGTTTCTCTTCTGATCGGAATCGATCAAGGCGGAGCGGACCGGTTGGGTGATGCTTCCTTCAAGTGGCCATTGTGGGGCGTTCTCGTTCTGGCCGTCGTTGTCGGCAGCGTGATTTTCTGGCTGAAGCGTTCTTCCCGAGAATCCTTTCAACGCCTTTTCGTGAAAACACTGGGCGCGAGTATCGCAGCCCTGACCAAACGTCCCCGGCAGTTCTTGATTGGCATCGCCTGCGGGGTCGCTGTTCAGGCGGCGCTAAGTGCCGTGCTGATCGGTTGCCTTGCCGCCACAACCTCCGGCAATGTCCCGTGGGCGGAGATGGCGTGGACCTTTCCTGTGATCACAATCATCAGCGCACTTCCAGTTACTTTCGCCGGCCTTGGTGTGCGTGACAGTGCGGCGGTGGTGTTGTTCGGGTTCTATCAGATATCTCCGTCCCATGCCGTCGCAGCCTCACTTCTTGCAGCGGCGGTGAGTCTGACCTGGGCAGTGGCTGGCGCTGGTCTGCTATGGTGGGAGGCCTCGCGAAGAGATTCGCGCGCCGAAATCAAGGAACTGATGGCTATCGCGCCTCGCTGACGCGCTTACGAATTCGCCGGGGCAGGTGCGCCGGTTTCCAGCGTCTGCCGAATCTTGGCGATGAGTTCCTCGTTGTTGACCGGCTTTTGAAAGAATCCAACCGCGCCCTCGGCCAGTGCCCGCTCACGATATTGCGCCGCATCGCTTCCCGTGATGACGATGATTGGAATGTTTTTGCTTTCTTCCATTCGCTTCAGCCACTGGATGATCCGGAAACCATCCCAAGGAACTCCGGAAACCTCCGGGGGAAAACTGATGTCGAGCAGAATGAGATCCGGCTTCTTCGTGCGCGCTGCCGAAACCGCTTCCGAACCATCGATGGCAGTTATCACCTCGAATTCGCCCGCCTTCAGCTTCAGTGAAAGCGTCTTGAGGATCACTTCATTGTCATCAACAATTAAGATCTTTTTCCGGTTCATAGTTTTGCGGTAAACGGCCTTCCCCACTTCAGCATGATCCAAGCCAGTGTGCAAATGGGATTTGCAACCCCCTTTTCGAGGAAGCCGTGTCGTGGGCCAAACCGGGCTCTGTACCGAAATGAGTCGCTTTGAACGGTCTGTTTCACGATTCTTCCCGGCGTTTTCAGCGGCATGGCCAACGAATATTACCGCCAGGATGAGCAACGGGCGTCGCGCGTCAACGAGTTGTTTGCGCGAATCGCCGGACGATACGATCTCATCAACGACCTGCAAAGCTTCGGACTGCATCGCGTCTGGAAACAACGCGTCGTCCGCATGGCACGGGTGAGCGCCGGCGACAACGCTCTTGATCTGTGCTGTGGAACCGGCGACATCGCCCTGGCGCTGCATGCCGCCGGCGCGAAGGTTGTCGGTCTCGACTTCACCCAGGAGATGCTGAACGTGGCGGAGCGTCGAGCGGCTCCGATGCAAGGTAAACGGCGGGATGAACTCAGCTTCATTCGCGGTGACGCTCAATCGATTCCTTTCCCGGAAAACTCCTTTGACATTGTCACAGTCGGCTACGGACTACGGAATCTGGCCAGCTGGGAGCAGGGTTTGCGTGAAATGCTTCGTGTGGCGAAGCCGGGTGGACGTCTCGTTGTTCTGGAGTTTGGAAAACCGGATAATGGATTCCTGCGCTGGTGTTACTTCACGTATCTTCGCCTGTTTGTTCCGGTGCTCGGCTGGCTCTTTTGCGGCAACGCCTCTGCCTACGGATACATCCTGGAATCCTTGAAGCATTATCCGGCTCAGCGCGGCGTGGCGGCAAAAATGAAGGAACTCGGTCTTGGCAACATTCGGATCGTGAATCTGCTCTTCGGTGTCATGAGCATCAATTACGGGGAGAAGGCACCCGCATAATTTGATCAGCCCTCGCTTACCAAAAACGGCTTCGCCATTGTTGCACCCGGAGCTACCCATGGGAATCCTTTTGATGATCCAGCAAGCTGCGGTGATCTACCAGTTGACCGTCTGAAGAGGCAGGGGCATCGTTCGCGCCATGACATTGGAAATCGGCCTGCTGATCGGGTTTGTGATCGCGGCGGTCATTCTGTTTTCCACTGACTCGATTTCCCCGGACGTCGTCGGCATCTCCCTGATGCTCGGTTTGATCTTCACAGGCTTGCTCGCGCCGGAGGATGCATTTCGCGGATTTGGAAGCGATACGGTAATCATGATCCTCGGCCTGCTGTTGCTGACGGCGGCATTGTGGCGAACCGGCGTTGTTGATTGGGCGGGCGGGGCCATTCTCCGGCTGGTCGGAACTTCATTCAACCGATTGCTGCTCGTGGTGATGCTGGCCACCGCGACCGTCAGCGCCTTCATGAGCAACACCGCTGCAACGGCATTTTTTCTTCCAGTGGTGATCGGACTGGCCAAGCGCGCCAAGGTCAGCCCGAGCAAACTGCTTCTCCCTCTCGCGTTCGCTTCCATTCTGAGCAGCTCGGTCACGCTTATCAGCACTTCGACGAATATCGTCGTCAGCGGATTGCTGACCCAGCAAAAGCTCGCGCCGATCGGTTTGTTCGAGCTGACGCCTGTCGGCCTGCCGATCGCGCTGGTGGGACTGACTTACACGTTTTTCGTCAGTCGAAAATTTCTTCCCGATCACTCGAGCGGCGCCACCGGAGATGGTTTCGAAATCCGTCCTTACCTCAGTGAAATTCTGATTCTTCCGACGTCGCCTCTTGTGGGCAAAACGCTCGCTCAATCCGGGCTGGGGAAAGACCTCGACCTCACGGTCCTTCGAGTCGTGCGCAAAGGCACCGGTTACCACGTGCCGCGTTCCGACATGGTTTTGGAAGCGGGCGACATCCTGCTCGTCGAAGGCCAGAGCGAAGAGATCATCAAGATCAAGGACGCCAAGGGAATTCAGATCAAATCCGACGTCAAACTGTCGGATCCCAACCTGTCCAACGAGGAAACCGGCCTCGCCGAAGTGATCCTGCTCGCGAAATCGCCGCTCATCGGGCGGACATTGAAGTCGATGGGATTCCGCGAGCGTTTTGGCCTTCAGGTTCTCGGCATCAACCGGCACGGCGCGACGCTCTTCGAAAAAATCAGTCTGATTCCGCTGCGTCTCGGAGACACGCTGCTGCTTCAGGGGCATCGCGCCCAAATTGCCGCGATGGAGAGCGAAAACCTGTTTCGGATCATCAGTTCGCTTGCAGAGAAACGTCCGCTTCGGAAACGTGCGCCACTGGCGATTGCGATTTTTATCGGAAGCCTCGCCCTGGCTACTTTCAACATCGTTCCGCTTCCCGTCGCAGTAATGGCCGGCGCAGCCTTGGTGTTTCTCACAGGTTGCATCCGACCTGACGAGGCCTATCGCGAAGTGGAGTGGAAGGCGATCATCCTGATTGCTTCGATGCTGTCGCTCGGCGTCGCGATGGAATCGACGGGCACCGCGAAGTATCTCGCCTCGCTGATCGTGAGCTGGTGTGGCGATCTGAGTCCAACGTGGCTTCTCACCGGATTCTTCGTACTGACGGTGCTTCTCACCCAGCCCATGTCGAACCAGGCAGCGGCGGTCGTCATCGTTCCCATTGCCATTCAAACAGCCATTCAAATGGGACTGAACCCGCGGACCTTCGTGATGATGATCACCGTCGCGGCAAGTTGTTCCTACATGACGCCGCTGGAACCTTCGTGCCTGATGGTTTACGGGCCGGGCCAATATCGGTTCAGAGACTTTCTGAAAATCGGCACCCTCCTGACGGTGTTGATCTACGGAGTTTCGATTCTGCTGGTGCCGAGAGTCTGGCCGCTACTTGCGGGCACGGGGCGATGAGCTGAGGACTTCCAGAGCGCGGACAGTGGCGGCGTTTCGACCTTCAATGCCGAGCTTCTCGAAAATGTTGCCCATGTGTTTCTTCACCGTTTTCTCCGCCATGCCAAGGATGATTCCGATGTCGCCGTTGCTTTTGCCCTGCGAAACCCAAAGCAGCACCTCGGCTTCACGGTCGGTAAGACCAAGGCTCTTCAACGGTTCGGGCGACGAGAAGTCCGGTTGAAACGAACCGGAAGCCTGTGAATCAGAAATCCGTTTTCTTTCCAGCCGCGCGGAAATCGCTGCGAGCAAATCCTCGCGCACAACCGGCTTCGTCAAATAGTCGTCCGCTCCAAGATTCATCCCGACTCGAACGTCGTTCTTGTCGCCCTTTGCCGTGAGGAAGATGAACGGAATATCCGCAGTCGCCGGTGTTTCTCTCAACGCTTTCAACACACCGTAACCATCCACGTCCGGCATCATCACGTCGCAGATGATCAAATCGGGAGTTTGACTTCGCGCCAGGTCAATTCCCACTCGTCCATTCTCGGCGCTGGCGACATCGAAATTTTCCATGACCAGAATGGTGACGAGATTTTTCCGCATCTGCGGCTGGTCTTCAATGACGAGAATCCTGTTCATAAACAACAACACCGCCTCCGTGCCGGCCAAGGTTCAGACCACAAGATCACGCTTCTCCTTTTTTCGCTTTCCAACACCCGGCTTCCGCGGCTTCGAATTCGCCGATCGCTCTGGCCCAAAGAGGGTCAGTCTCACGGTGACAGTCGTTCCGCTGCCGGGTTCACTTTGAATCTGAATGCTTCCGCCGTGCAGATCGACACAGCGTTTCACGATCACAAGCCCAAGGCCGGTGCCAGGAGTTTCGCCGACATTCACGCCGCGATGAAACGCCTCGAACAGGCGTTTCTGATCGGCCGGAGGAATGCCGATTCCTCGGTCGCGAATTTCGAATACTGCGTTCTCGCCTTCCCGCCGGACATGAAAAGCGACGTTCTTTCCCGCCGACGAATATTTCACGGCGTTCGACAGCAGATTGTTGAACACATGCCGCAGCAGAGCTTCGTCTCCGCGGGCTTCCGCACCGCAACCTTCAATGGAAAGAACGATCGGACACTTGCGATTCGTAGCTGACAGCTGCTCGTCCACGAGTCGCTGGCAGAACCCGGCCAGGTCAATCGGCTCCGGTTTGCATTGCATCCGACCGGACTCCACGCGTCCCAGCAAAAGAACCTCCTCCATCAGTCCTGCCATTTGCTGCGCGGAATGCCGGATGTCCTGAAGATGACCCGCGCGCTGATCCGCTTTCAGGCGATCGAAGTAATGCTCAAGAATGTCCGTCGATGAAACAATCACCCCAAGTGGCGTGCGAAACTCGTGGGAAACAACGTTCACAAACGTGCTCTTCAGCTCGCTCAACTCGCGTTCATGTTCCAGTGCCTTGCGCAATTCGGCTTCCGCCTTTTTGCGTTCCGTGATGTCCATGATGGCGCCGATCACGAGCGTGCGGCCTTCTGACGGCATTCGGGCGAGGCGAATTTCGCATGGGACATCCGTTCCATTACGGTTCCGATGCGACCATTCGAAAATCGGCGCGCCACCCGCAACCGCTTCATCGATGTACTTCCGCGCCATTTCGCTGGTGATCCGGCCGGTGGGCTGGACGGCAGGGCTGAGATCGACCGGACCTGTTTCAAGCAGGCGTTCGCGTGAAAGGCCGAACATCTGGACGGCATTGTCGTTCACATCCACGAACCGCCCGGTCTCCGGATTCAACACCACGATCGCTGCGGGCGTGTGTTCAATCGCCGCCTTGTAACGCGCCTCGCTGTCGCGCAAGGCGGCTTCCATCTTCTGACGCTGATCCGTTTCGATCGCCAGCGCCACCAGGTGTGCGAAGCTGCGGGCGGATTCCACTTCCTCATCCGTCCAGCGCCGCGCCGGGCCGACCTGTTCATGGCAGATGACGCCGTAAAGTTGTCCGGCGCGATGGACCGGAACATCGAGCATCGATGTGATCCCGAGCGGCTTGAAATAACCTTCGCGGAATTCCACCAGCCGCTCATCCGTCATGACGTCATGCGATACGATGACGTTCGACTTCGAATCCAGCGCCGCGAAATAGCCGGGATAATCCCGCGCAAACAATCGGACGCCACCGGTGTCGATGCAGCCTTTCCGGGAGAGAACATACTGAACTTCCTGCTGAATCGCGCTGCGGTCGGGCTCCATGCGGGAATAGCCGACGCGCTCCACATTGAAGAGCAATGAAACTTCAGCCAGCAGGCGCGACAGCCACTCGTTCAGGGGCATCACCCCGATTTGCGGAACGAAATCATCAAAAATGGCTTTGGAACGATTTTTCGGCATGGCTCGCGTTTGGAACAGCGCGTGTTTACCAGAGCAGCCCGAAAAAAGGGAGAGGAAATTCGATTTGTAATTCACCCGACGCCAATGCCGGCGTCCAGGTCATGACCTGGGCAGGAACGTGAACGCAACAGCGGCAAAAATACAGAGAAACGCCGCAAAATGGTTCCACCTGAGATCCTCGCCCAGATAAAAAACCGCAAAGCCCGAAAACACGCTGAGCGTCACAACCTCCTGAATAATTTTCAGTTCAGTCGCAGAATAAACCGAATTTCCCCAGCGATTGGCCGGCACCATCAGCATGTATTCGAAAAAGGCGATTCCCCAGCTGGCCAGAATCACAACTGCGAGCGGTTTGCTTTTGTACTTCAGATGACCGTACCACGCGAACGTCATGAATACATTCGAGCAAAGCAGCAGTACAATCGGCATCCAGCGGGAGTGAAAAAGTTTTTCCATAAACAGGAACGCATGCTCAAACGAGGCGCACGGGAATATTCTTTTCTCCGAGAAACTTCTTCACATCACCGACCGTGTAGGTTCCAAAATGAAAAACGCTCGCCGCCAGCACGGCGTCGGCCTTGCCCTCAAGCAACACCTCCGCCATGTGTTCGAGCTTGCCGGCACCACCGCTCGCGACAACCGGCACTCCCACCGATTCACTGACGCGGCGGGTGATCACCAGATCAAATCCAGCCTTCGTGCCGTCGGCATCGATCGAGTTCAGCACAATCTCTCCGGCGCCCAGCGCAACCGCTTTCTTTGACCATTCGATGGCCTCCAGGCCCGTATCCTTTCGACCGCCATGGGAAAATACACCCCATTTGTCCGGTCCGATCTTTTTCGCGTCGATTGACACCACAATGCACTGGCTGCCGAATTTCTCCGCGCCCTCACGGATAAGTTCCGGATTTGCGAGCGCGCTGGAATTGATGCTGATCTTGTCCGCGCCCGCGCGAAGCATCGTGTACATGTCGTCCACGGACTTGATGCCGCCCCCGACTGTCAGCGGCATGAAGCAATGTTCAGCCGCGCGTTCAATCACATCGACCATCGTCTTGCGGCCGTGAGCGCTGGCAGTGATGTCGAAAAAAACCATCTCGTCCGCGCCCTGTTCGTTGTAGCGGATTGCCAGCTCGACAGGATCGCCGACGTTGCGCAGCTCGCCCGCTTCGGCTTTGCCGAACTGGACGCCGCGGGTGACCTTGCCGTCGTGGACGTCAAGGCACGGTATGACTCGCTTCGCAATCACCGCAGTATTTGAGCTTCAGCGCGGTCAGTAATCAATCTATTTACAGCCATGACTGAGAACCCGGGGTTTTCTCATTTCTAAACGGCCCCCGGCCCGTTACCTTCCCGAACCTATGAAACAGCGGTTTGACAGCATCGAATCCGTGATCGCCGACCTCCGGAAGGGCCGGATGGTGATCGTGGTCGATGATGAAGATCGGGAAAACGAAGGCGACCTGATCATGGCGGCGGAGTTCGTGACTCCGGCGGCAATCAATTTCATGGCCAAGCACGGACGCGGCCTGATCTGCGTCCCAACCACGTCAGAACGGCTTCAACAGCTTGGCATCGAGCGGATGGTCAAGCAGAACCGCGAAAGTTTCAAAACCGACTTCCAAATCAGCGTCGATGCCGCCCGCGGCATCGGAAGCGGCATCAGCGCCGCGGATCGCGCGGAAACCATCCGCATCATGGCGGAACCGACCGCCATGCCGAACGATCTCGTTCAACCGGGCCATGTCTTTCCATTGCGCGCTGCGGCCGGCGGCGTGTTGCAGCGTGCCGGCCACACCGAAGCTGCGGTTGATCTCGTCAAACTCGCCGGCGCAAGGCCGATAGCCGTGATTTGCGAGATTATGAGCGACGACGGCACCATGGCGCGCCTGCCGGAGCTGAGGAAGTTCGCAAAGAAACACAAACTCAAGCTCTGCACGATCGCCGACCTGATTCAGTATCGTCGCACACGCGAAAAGCTCGTGGAACGCGTCGAGGTCGTGAAAATGCCGACTGACTACGGCGATTTCGACCTGCATTTGTTCCGTTCCAAACTTGATGGCCAGCATCATCTGGCGCTGGTGCATGGCGATCTATCGAGCAGAAAGAACGTGCTGGTGCGCGTGCACAGCGAATGCCTCACTGGCGATGTGTTTGGTTCGCGCCGATGCGATTGCGGGCCGCAATTGCATCAGGCCATGCGGCAGATCGCCGAATCCGGCGCCGGCGTGCTGGTTTACATGCGCCAGGAAGGCCGCGGCATCGGGCTCGCGCCAAAGATCCAGGCCTACAAACTTCAGGAACAAGGCTATGACACCGTTGAGGCCAACCAGAAACTCGGTTACGGCATGGACCTTCGTGAATACGGACTGGGCGCGCAAATCCTTGCGGAACTTGGCGTGAAAGCAATCCGTCTCCTGACGAATAATCCGAAGAAGATCGTCGGTCTGGAAGGTCACGGATTGAAGATCATCGAACAGGTGCCGATCAAGACACATCCGAATCCGCACAACGCCCGTTATCTCGAGACCAAGCGGAAGAAGATGGGACATCTGCTTTGATTTACGATTTACGATTTGCGGATTTACGATTGGCCATTGGCGATTGGCGATTGGCCGTTCCAACAATGCTGCCGATGGAAAAACTCATTAACTATGCTGACCAAGGCGAAATCATTTAATGGGCGCGCACAGGGAAGCGCCTTTGCCATCGTGGCTTCGGAATACAATGCGGAGTTCGTGAATTCCATGTTGATCGCAGCGCGCGCTGAATTGAAACGCGCAGGCGCCAAGGTGAAGGTTGTTCGCGTGCCGGGTGCTTATGAAGTTCCGGTTGCAGCAGCCAGGCTGGCGCGGTCGAAGGCGTTCTCCGGCGTCATTTGTCTCGGTGTGATTCTTCGCGGCGAAACGGTTCACGCGCAGCACATCGGCGACGCCGTCAGCACGGCACTCATGCAGCTTCAGCTCGAAACCGAGGTGCCAATGATCCACGAAGTGTTGCTGCTGGAAAACCGGGAACAGGCTCGCGTGCGTTGCCAGGACAAGAAGCACAATCGGGGTATGGAAGCGGCCCAAACGGCGTTGAAGATGGCCGCAGTGATGGCGAGTCTTCGTTAGTTCAATTCACGATCGCGACTTCCCGTTCGACGATCAGAACATCCGCCTGCTCCAGTTCGCGCATCAGCTCGATGCGCAGTTCAGCAAAAAATTTTCGCGTGTGTTCGGGCTTGTCGGACAGAACGCGCACCAGAATCACACGATCGCGAAATTCGGTCTGCCCCAGCCGCCAGACGCCTTCATTCTCCTGCGGGAAGTGAGTGAACCCGCCGAACTCGTCGAGCAGCATTTTTCGGAATCGTGCCAGCTTTTCTCCTGGAACCGGGCGTCCGTCGTTGTATGCGAGTGGAAGATAGAGATCGTATTCCGTCACCATTGCCCTCCAGTTTGCGCGAGAACTCCGGGAGCCGAATCGGGGTAACAGCCCCACTTGAAGAGAGATTCGGGGCGGGGTTCGTTAGGAGGCATCGCAAACCAGCTTAATTAAGGAAAAACCATGCCCAGAGGCGCCAGTCCAAAACGGGAGCGGGAATACCGCGAGCTTGAAACCAAATTCAAAAAAGAAGGCCGCTACAAAGGCCGCCAGAAGGAAGTGGCTGCGCGCATCGTGAACAAGCAGCGGCGCAAAGCAGGCGAAACGAAGGCGCAGCGAAAGTCTTCGTCCAAAGCAAAAACCAGGACCAAGACCACCCGTCGCCGTTCCACCCGGACCACATCGCGCTCCCGCCCGCGTTCGCGTTCGCAATCGCGTTCATCGCGCTCACGTTAAAATGTGAATCTTCCGCCGATCCATCCCGCGCTCGTTCATCTGCCGATTGCATTCGTGATTCTTTCGGTCGTGGCAGATTTCTCGGCCCGCGTTTCCAAATCGGAAGCCCGGCGCGCCGTCTGGCGCACCCTCGGATTCTGGTCGCTGGTTGCGGCTCTCGCCGGCGGCGTGCTTACCATTGCCGCCGGCTATCTGGATCTGAACCGAACCAGTCTCTCGCCGGAGACGTCGGAACTCGTCCGATTGCACATGCAGGCGGGATGGACCCTTGCCATCGCTCTCGCAATCCTGACTGCGTGGCGCTGGCTGATCTGGCATCGCGGACAAATGACGATCAACAATTCCTATCTCGTGGCCGGTTCCCTCGTGCTCGCGCTCACGTTGTTTCAGGGATGGTATGGCGGAGAAATGGTTTACTCTTACGGCGCGGGCGTCGCACCGGCGGGACAGGGAACTGAAACGGTTGAAACCGCCCGGGATCGCATGATCGCCGTTCGCGATCTGCTCCTGCCGGATTCAGCCATTGGCGCCAGCGAAAGTCCGGGAGGAACGAACAGCGCGTCCGGCAGAGAATAACCGGCGCTTCAATCGTTAGCCGGATTTCGTTCGTCAGCGCAGAATCAAAAAGATGGCCCCGAAGACAATCGTCGGCGTCAGTGCTCCCAGAAACAGTTTCAACGGCGAAACGCCTTCCGGGAAATACTTCGAGAGGATCGATTGGCCCGCGGGATTCGGCGCGTTCGCGATCACCGTCAAACCTCCGCCCACAACTGCTCCGGACACGACTGCGTACTTCATCGCGTCGCTGAAGTTCGGAACCAGCGATGCCAGATAGGTGATCGCGGCATTGTCGTTGAAAGCGGTCAGGAACGTTGCTCCGAAGAAGAGCGGCAGCGTATCCAGACGGCCCAACACAGGCTCAATCCACCAGGCTTGAAGTCCGCCATGCACCACCAGGCCTGCGAGAAAGAATCCAACGAGCAACGGCGATCGCAGCGACAGCGGACCTTGTTGATGTTCCGTGGCCTGAAGGAACGCCAGATAGAAGAGAAATCCGCCGAGAAACAGCGCCGGAAAATGATTGTTCAAAACCGTCCAGGCCAGGAACAGCAGATGCACGGCCGTGATCCAAGCCGGCACCGATTCTTCCTTCTTCGCACCTTTTACCGAAGCAGCCTCCGCCTGGATCGCTTTGAATTCGCGGCGGAACCAGAAGAAATAGATCGAATTCGCGATCACGACACCGATCGCGGCCTTCCATCCGAAATGAAGCAGCATGTGTGACAGGCCCCATTTCCATGCGCCCGCCACCATAAGCACCGGCGGCGCTGCAAAATGTGTCAACGTTCCGCCCACGGACACGTTCACGAACAACAGACCGAGCGTGGCATAGGCAAATTTGCTGCTGGGTTTGAAGTCATAAAACTTCTGCGCCAGCAGGAGGGCGGAAATGGTCATCGCCGCCGGTTCTGTAATGAACGAACCCAGCAATGGCCCAATGGTAAGGATCGCAATCCACCAGGCACCCGGTGTTCCGCCACCAATTCGCGCGACCGACGCCATCAATTGCTCCGCCAGCTTCAGCACCGGCCGGCTGGCGGCGATGGTCATGATGACGATGACGAAAAGCGGCTCTGTGAAATTGACTCCATGCCCGATGTAATCGCGCGCTGTTGGCCAGCCCTTGTAGATGGTGACAGCAACCAGCAACGGAAGCACCCAGATACCGAAGATCGCTTCAATCTCACCCAGGAAATGAAACAGTTTTGCGCGGAAGGAAACCTCTTCATGCGGATTTCTTCCAGCAGCCTTCAAAGCTTCCTCGTGCCGATGCTGAATGCGGTGTGAAATGCGCAGGAATATCGGCGCCATGAAGGTGTGAATGATTGCCAGAAAGAACAGCACCGTCGCCACGGCATTGAATGGCTCGGCCTGAATGCGACCGCGCAACACCTCCATCAATCCCGCATCGGACGAAATTCCATAACTCTCGAGCGGACGCGGAAAGGCGCTCTCCCCGCCTGCACCCGCCGCAGCAAACGCCGCGGGCGCGAGAACCCAGACCAACATTCCAACGAAACCAGACAACGCACGTTTAACTCTTCCGATTGCCATCCGCGAATTCTGCCAAGACGAATCGGAACGGCAAATCGTTTCGAACCTGGCGCATCTCAATTCTGAACAGACCGCTTGGGGTGGAATGGAGAAAAGCGTCGGTCATCTGCAATTGCGCAGGAGTGTTTCCGAATACGACTATTCGAAACCGTCGATTATTTGCCCCAAGTCGCTATCGCTATTGTTGTCGAACAAACGTTAGGCGTCCCGCGATTCCAGCGCCTACTTTACGGTCAATCCAAAAGCCTCCGCCTGGGCCTTGAATTTCAATACTCCGGATATGGTCAACACCTGCCCGTTCTCATACAGAATGGTGGCGTTGAGCGGTTTATTCGAAGAAATGGGCGAGTAGGTCACTTCGCGAGTCTTGGAAACTTGCAAGCGCGACTGGTCCGCATCAAACAACCATTTTCCTGGACTGAGCAGCCGGACCTCTGCAATCGGTTTTTTTCCATCATAGATTACTACTTCGCGAGCTTCCGTCTTCGAATCAGCGGCACTCGTTATGAAATGGCTCCCCAGTGCCACGGCGACTATAAGCAGGAGGATTTTCATTTTTCCTGGCGAGATGCTTCGAATCCAATGGAGTTTACTGAGCTTTTTCATGGTCGTGGTGTTTGTTTCTGTTTGCGATCTTTCCAAACGAGGAGAGAAACAGCGACAACACTCAGGGCCAGGATTGACCAGGCCAGGCTTTTTCTCTGGCGCTGCGATTTGCTGTTTCTCCATTGAGTTTGCTTCTGCACACTTTGGAAAAACTTCTCCCTTAGAATTGGGTCGTTCGTGTCTGGCAAAACGTTGTTGGTGATAACGTAGATCAGTCCATTCACGTTCTTCTCGTCGCTACGAAAGCGAAAGTCGGATATGCATTGAATGATTCCACTCTTGAGCAAACCTTCGGGTCTGCTGCTCTCTTCAATGGACGTTATTCGTCCCCGCCCCTGGAACCTCAAATACCAGACGTCATTTCGCCAATCGTTCTGAAAAAAGCTAAACGTCAGCGGAAAGTGAACTCCGGCGAAATTGGTCACAGAAGTGGCTTTGTATTGAAATTTCAGGAATCCGTCCCCGAAACCGGCCCGCTTTCTTGGCTGTTCTCCCCGGAGTTGGAAAAAATAGTCGTTAACCGACTTTTCGTGAAGCTCATCGGAGGTGATCAAAGTAATGCGTCTCGGAAGAGACATGAAATCATCGAAGCAATCAGTTCGATCTTCATAGGCGAAGGCATCCACCACGACAGGCAGATCGGCGCAAGGCGGCGGGATTATCCTTCCGGGAATCTTCAGATACGTTCCGGAACAGAACGCCAGCCAGGGCAAATTCACAGCCATGTTTCCAAAAGGATGACCACCCACCGTTGATTGCACCTTAACAACCATGTTGGTTCGAGCCTCCTCCTCCGACATTGGTTTCACCTGCCAGTTGGAACGAATCAATTCAGCGGTTTCGTTATCTATTTCCTCATCCGATGATGTTCTCAAAATCGAGGTGCCAAAGACGTTTGTGCCGTCGAAATATCGTTGCACCGTTGCGTTCGCTGAATAATCGTTGTCGATCCTCCACTGGTTCGTGCCTGACACGCATGTGAAGGCGATGGTCGGACCTTTTACAGGCGAATTGGTTCTTTCCGAATCAAACCATTCGTATTCGATTACTCCCGTGATTTTGAAATACGGCTGGCCAGCCGCAAAAGCGACACCTGCGGCAAGAGCGCCGGCTCCCAACATAAAACTGTAGAAACTACTCCGTTTCATCGGTTCGGTGGTTGTCGCCTTCGCTGACATGCATGGGAATCTCCGGTCTGCCAAAATAGTCCCTGTTCACTTCCTTAGACGTGCTGATTCAATCCATTCGATTCTCCAGAGTCAAATGCTGGAGTGTTAATTCCAATGGACCATGGTCCGTTTCGTTTTTGTAAGAGCCGGCCAGTCCGGCGACATGATCATCGAACCGAAAAAAGAACGAGGCGCTGCATACAGCCAATGCCATCTTTCCGGGCCGCCCCCAGCGCGTGGCTTTGGTCATTGATGTTTCATCGGGTGTTTACCAGAACAACACACCTCAGCTGCTCAAAGGTTGAGCTGCATCTGATTCAGCGCCACCGCGAGAATATTCCTTTGCAATTCGCATGCTCCCCGGCAAGTTGTGCGCATGATTCCGGACGAACAGCCCCAAGCTGCTCCTGAAGCCTCCTCTGAATCCGGTGCACCACCGCGCCAGGGTGGCGGACGCCGCCGCTCACGCCGCGGTGGACGACGTCACTCGCGCCGCCGCGGACCTCGCACCTCCGAAGGTCAGGCCCAGAGCCCCGCGCCGGCGGACGCGGATGCGGATGCTTCCATGGTGGATGCCGAAGTCGATCAGGCTGCGGAAACCAACGAACCGCTGGACGAATCCAGCTCGACTGTCATGGAGCATCCCGAAGCGATTTCCGAGGAACCAGGTTCCTCTGAGCCGAGGACGATCGATGAACCGGTTGCGGAAGAAAAAACGGAATCCCGGCCCGCGCCAGAACCGCCACCCAGACGCGAACGTGATCGTGATCGCGAGCACGAACATCCCCGCCGCCACGAACGTCGCTCCGAACCGCAGCCGCCCGTCCCCGAATTCAAGACTCCGGCCGTCACTGAAGCCATTGAGCAGGTCACGAAAGTGGTTGAGGATTTGAAGAATGTGCTAAATGAAATGGAGGAGTTGCTGGAGACGCTCGAACTGGCCGAGCGGCAGAAGATCGATGACGAACGCGAGATTGAAGCTCTAAACCGCGCCCTGCGCCAGCTTCGCCAGCATTCCCCGGGCGGACATCGTCGCTGATTCGTTCTCTTTCCGTGTCTTCCGAAAAGCTTGTTGAATCCGCGAAGCAATTGCGCGACGCCGTTGACCGGCTCACTTTTGCTCCGCCTGTTTCACACGTTTACAACCCGCTCGACTACGCCTGGCCGGCGCATGAACTGTATCTCCGGCGGTATGCGAATGGAAAGAAACGCGTGTTGTTCCTGGGGATGAATCCCGGTCCGTTCGGCATGATGCAAGTCGGTGTGCCGTTCGGGGAAATTTCTGCAGTCCGGGACTGGATCGGAATTCATGTCCCGATCGCGAAGCCGAAGTTTGAACATCCGAAACGGCCGATTGAAGGCTTTGATTGCAAGCGTTCGGAAGTCAGCGGGGAACGCCTGTGGGGTTTGTTTGCGAAAAGGTTTTCATCGGCCGAAGCCTTCTTCCGCGATCATCTGGTGATCAATTACTGTCCACTCGCCTTTCTCGAAGAATCAGGCCGGAATCGCACGCCGGACAAACTTCCCGCCGCCGAACGCATGGCGCTTTACAAAGCTTGTGACGCTCATCTGAAGGCAATCGTGGACGTATTGCGGCCCGAGTGGATTGTGGGCGTCGGAGACTTCGCCTGGCGGCGCGCAGAGGAGGTTTGTGCCGGCTCCTGTAAAATCGGCCGCATTCTTCATCCGAGTCCCGCGAGTCCTGCCGCGAACCGGGACTGGGCCGGGCGCGCTACTTCGCAGTTGCAGGCGCTTCGGATTTGGACTTGATCGACGGCCAGGGGATTCCCTGTGAAACAGTTCCATCTTCAGCAATCACCAACGAAGGATGCCGCGCGCTGTCCTTGAAGGTGATTTCGTAAAAGGTGTTGTCTTCCCGTTTCGTGGAATGGATGGAATCAATTTCCGCAGTCGGCGCCTTTTCCTGGATCGTGGTGACTACTTTTACCGGAAGATCGCTGAGCTTAAGTCCGCTCGATCCCACGCCGCTTGTGACGCCAATTTGATCCTTCGCAGCACCCACCGCCACGAACGTCGATTCCGGGTAAAGCACGCTCCCGTCCGGCGCCACATAAAGCGGCGGAAAGAGGTCGTCCTGCTTGAAGTGAACGACGTAAACCAATTCTGAACCGATGTTCGTTTTGATGATGTCATACATCTCCGCGGCACCTGCCTGGGAACGCACCGTCGCCTGCACCGCGGGTGGAAGGCCGCTGAACTTCTGTCCCGGCGAGGACAGCGGTTTTACGTAAGGATAAGTCGCGAGCTGCTTGTCCCGCGCGCAGCCCAGGCCCAGGAGACAAACAGCCGCAGCACAAGCGAAATTCCAAACCCGTGGAGTCATTCGAAAAACCGATTTCATTCTGATTTGGTGAGATCAGGGTTGGGAAGGATTCTGCCGGAGCTGGCCACGTAGATTTTTGGATTTTTACCCGACTCGCTGAAGGAGATTTGAAAAACTTCCTCGCCGTCGCGTTTCACCCGGTCGATATCCGCGATCTCGGCATCTGGCGCCAGTCTCTGAATCGTGTCGCGCACGGCCTGCGGCAGGTCATCGAGCGTGGTGCCTGTCACCGGGCCGCCGGTCATGACGTTCTGATCAGTTTGCGCTTCGCCGGCTGCGTGTTTGTATGCCTGTTTGCACCCGGCAGCCAGAGTTGCGATTAGAATACAGAACAATGCTGCTGTTTTTTTCATGAGTTGCCTTTCCAAAACAACGTGACTTTGCCGGCTGTTTGATTCCATGGGGTGACGTACCCTTGCTGCGCGGACAAAATCTTCCAGGTTGAAAATCGGGTCAGGTGTGGTTCCTTGTGCCGCAGAAAGGCAAACCATGAAACGTCTCATTCAGATTGGAACCAGCTTCGTTTTGTTCACCGTGATGATTTTGGTTTTCACCGGATGTTCAACCGTTCCGGTGACGGGCCGAAGCCAGCTGAACCTCATATCCGCAGGACAGGAAATGCAGCTCGGGCTGACGAGTTTTGAACAGATGAAGAAGGAAACGCCAATCAGCAACGACCGCCAGGCGAACGAACTGGTTCAACGCGTAGGCAAACGCATTGCGGCCGTCGCTGCGAACGACATGCCGGATGCGCAGTGGGAATTCGTGGTGTTCGACAGCAAGGAAGCCAATGCGTTCTGCCTGCCGGGCGGAAAGGTCGGCGTTTATACCGGCATCCTGCCGGTCACCAAGGATGAAGCCGGGCTCGCAACTGTCATCGGCCATGAGGTCGCCCACGCGGTGGCACGGCACGGCGCCGAACGAATGACACGGGCGATGGGAATCCAGGGGCTTGGTGAACTGTCCAGCGCTTTGATCGGATCTTCCAAGTATGCGCAATATCAGAATATTTACACCGGCCTGTATGGCGCCGGAACCCAGGTCGCGGTGGAGCTGCCCCACAGTCGGGCTCAGGAATCCGAAGCCGATCACATTGGTTTGATGTACATGGCGCAGGCTGGATATGACCCCGAGGAATCGATCAAGTTCTGGCAGCGCTTTTCGGAGTACAACAAACAGCTCGGGGGCGGAAACACCTCATTCCTTTCGCGTTTCCTTTCAACGCATCCTCTGGACGAAGACCGCATCAAACAGCTGCAGAAGCTGATGCCGAAAGCGAAGGCGCAGTTCAATCAAAGTGCCATCCGGTAAGGGAAAAATTCTTGCGCGGTGAATTGTTGTTGATTAGGTTTCGCGGCGCTTTTGGTCCGGCCAAAACCAACGGTCGGACCTTTTTGAGCTTCGTGGGTTGGTAGCTCAGTTGGTAGAGCAGTGCCCTTTTAAGGCATTGGTCCAGGGTTCGAGTCCCTGCCAACCCACCACCTCAATCAAACTTTTCCGCTCTCCGTTTTCGCGTTTCACAGCTCGGCCGGAATACACACGAATTCCTCAATAAATCCCAGGAGCAATCGTTCTGCTCGTCATCAACTGAACGATTACGTCTTCCATGGGATGCTCGCCGGCTTTCGGCTCCAGTGATCACTGACCCATGGCGTTTCGTAGGTTCGCGCATTGCCTGGAGGCGCAGCTGGACGAAAATCCTTTTGCAATTGATGTGTTGGTAACGATATTGCTTAACCATCGGGAGTATAGGCAGTTGGGCTCGTTTCAGGCATGGACCGAAGTTGAGAACACGAACCCGCCAGACCTGAGACATTTTTTGTCCTGTTATTGGACTGTTCGGTGATTTGGACCGTTATGATTGATTTGATTCGTTATTTCGTGCACGAGCCATTGTTTAGCGGAATGGTGCTGCTGTGCATCCTGATCGTGGGCGGATTGGTAATCAGCGACTGGTTCGACAAGAGACGCGAGAAACAATTGGAGCAGGCCAGGGCCGCGGCCAAGCTGAACCGGACTAATGCGGAAAAACCTTCCGCCGGCTTTCGAATTTTCCGATGGCAGTTCGCCGTCGTCTGCGCAGTCCTTGCCGTGTTTTTGCTTTCGCGTTCCAATGACTCAACGAAGGTGAACGCGAAGCCTGACGAAGACACGGAAGTTTTCGCCCACCAACAGCAACTCGCGAAGACTCCTGACTTCGTCCTGCCAGAGACAGTAACGGAATACGTTGTCGCACCGACTGTTGATCCAACCAATACCGTCGCTGAAAGCACTGGAGCCGCCTCGCGCAATTCGCTTTTCAATTTTGGATCTGAATCTGAGTCGGAATGGCAGGGCATTGATTGGACCCGCGATCAAATCCGCGGCGACATCGGTGTTCAAACCGGCATTAATCTTCCGGATCACAGGCGCACCCGTTCGGGTCGGAAATAATCCGCCCTTGAATCAGCCCCTCGGAGCAGCCAAATAAATGACGTCCTCTGTCGAGGACTCGCATGGGCCGATCGTATCAATTCGAATGTCCGAAATGCTCTTACAAGGCGATTGTTTCCGGAGGTGAAGACAGCGGCCTGGACTTCGCAGTGCAGACCGTCCGATGCCGGGACTGCAGACGTCTCTTCGATGCCGTGGTAAAGCTGCGTGCGCTTGCACCAGCAACTGCGACACGGTTGCAACCAAAGTCAGCCCTCAGGAAGAAATCTCCACCTGATTTCGAAACCGTTCTCAACCAGCTTCCGCTTCCGGCATCGGGAAAATTCAAATGGTTGCGCTTTCCCGTGCAGTGCGCGGTTTCGCCATCACACAAGGTGGAACGCTGGACCGATCCGGGCAAATGTCCTGTCTGCGGCTCGTTCCTTGAAAAGAACGGTCTGCCGTTTCGCATCTGGGAGTGAGCTACTCCTTCAGTATCACGCTGATTTCCCCATTGCGCTCCACGTAGGCGAGTTTCACTTGATCCACGTTTTCAACGTTTCCCTTCAATCGCAGGTCCTCCATCAGGTCATGTTCGCTGATATCATTTCGGCGCATTCCCTTTTCCACGATCTTGCCATCCGCAATGACCAGGTCGCTGCTGCCCTTCACCAGCCATCCGATCACATGCGAATGCCGGGATACAAAAGCAATGAGCCGGTGCAGTCCCACCAGGACAAATCCGCCGGCCACCGTTTCCCAGAAAGGTGCGGATCCATTGATCGTGCGGGCGAGCATCGATGCGAGAATGAAGCCGAGGATCGCGTCGAATGTGGTCTTCTTCGACAGGAACCGCTTGTCGCCGAGCCGGACCATCACGATCGCTATGATGAAAATCACGATTCCACGCAGCGCGATGTGAGAGAACTGAAGGTGTTTCGGATCCAGACCGAGCCCGAGCCAATGGTTGAAGGAGTTCATGTGAATGCAGGCGCGCGCTGCACCCGATTCGTTCAGCAAATCACCGCGCGCAATAGAACAGGCGCCCGGGAGGAATGCTGAGGAATTCGAAGTCGTGCCGCACCCGGCTGAAAACGCTTTCCAGATAAGGACGAACGGCACCTGACAATTGATAAACGAGGAATTGTCCTTCGGGATGAAGTGCCGCGTGCGTTTTCCGCACGATCTCGCCCCGGAGTTCTTCGGGAATCGTTTTGAAGGGGATTCCCGAAATGATGTAATCCGCTTCCGCCAACCCCAGCCGTTTCAAAGCAGAGTTCACTTCCGTTGCGGATTCCTGAAGAAGAACAAACCGCGGGTCCCGAATCGTCTCGCGAAGGTAGGTGCAGAAATCCGCGTTCACCTCGAATGCAATCAGCTTCGCATCGGGATGCATCTGGCGGAGAATGTCGCCCGTGAACGTTCCGACTCCGGGCCCGTACTCCACAATCACCCGCGCCTTCGTCCAATCGATCTGCCGCAGAATTTCCTCAACAACAAACCGCGAACTCGGAAACATCCAACCGATGTTCGTCGGATGCTTGGCAAAATTTTTCGCGAAGAGAAACATCTGCGAATACCACGGCGCCGGTCCATTGATGTTCTTCGTGGCGGAACCCTTTCCCGAATTGTTCGTCGTTTGCATTGGATGATCTGTTTCGCGAAACAATTTCGCTAACAGTTCTCCAGCCGCTCACGAACTGAAATGGGGTGCCGACCCCAAACCGGGACCACAACTCTCAACGTCTTGCGCAAAACGGAAATGGTCGCCGGCAGTTCCCCCGCCCATTCGCCGTCCAGTTCGAATCCAGCCCGCACGCCGCATCGCAATGTCACACTCGACGCGCGCAGATTGATCGTCGCCTCAGGTGGCAACCGTCGCTTCAACAACAGCGACGGACCGCAACGCGCGAGAGCGAGCCAGTTCACCTTTTCAAAAACACAGACATCAAGAGTGCCATCCTGAAGGTGCGCCTCCGGGAAAAGCGCAAACTGACCGCCGTAAAGTCGTCCGTTTCCAATCAATACCAGCTCACCGCTGACAGTCTGCCGTCCGTCGCTCACTTCAATTCGGGTTTGCGGCTGACGCAACGCGTGAATTCCCGCCACCACGTAGGCGAGTGGACCAATCTTCTTTTTCAACGGCCAGCTGACGAGTTCGATTGCACGCGCGTCGAGTCCGGCTCCGGCCAGTTGGGCGAAACAACGTTTTTGAGCTGAACCTTTCGATGCAAATTCCGCGGCAGGAAGGTCGATCAGAACGGTTTTGTCACCCAAGACGGTTTTCCATGCGTGCTCCAGCTTCATTGGAATCTGAAGTTCCCGCGCGAAAACATTCACCGTCCCCAACGGCAACACGCCCAACGCCGACCGCGCAAAACCGTCCGGCACATCGCCCATGCCATTCAACACTTCGTTTACCGTGCCGTCACCACCCGCGGCCACGATGACATCGAATCCTTCACCGACAGCTTCGCGGGCAAGACGGCGCGCATCGCCGGCGCACTCCGTTTGCTTGAGAACCGCATCCGCACCGATCTCTCCAAGGTGCTGGCGGAAGTGGCGCGCCTTGTCGCCTTTGGCAGTGGGATTGAAAATGACGCATCTGCGCATTGCGAATCATTTGGTGGGTTTGAACCCGTGAGTCGAGGAAAACTTGAACTGCCTTCGGGCATGCTTTACACCAATCGCACGATGACTGCCTCCTCAGCGCCGAAGATTTCCAAGTGGCCGTTCTTTCTGGGCGATGCCCTGCTGCTCGCGCTTGCCTGGTTCGTGAGCACCCGGAGCACGACGCCCAACGGCGTGATCGAACTGTGTGTGTACGTCGCGTGCGTCGCGATTGGCGCCTGGATCAGCATCACGCCTTATCTCAAGGAATATCAGGCCGAGCTGAAGTTCGCGGAGTCCAACCAGCTCATCACCGTCGCTTCGCAGCTGAAAAATCTCGAACAACTCGCCGGCCAGATCGGCTACGCCACCAGCCAGTGGCAAACCATTCGCGAATCCGCGGACAAAACCTCCGCTGCTGCCCGATCGATCGCCGAAGGAATGGCGGCCGAAGTGCAGGCTTTCAACGAGTTCATCAAGAAAACCAACGACAGCGAGAAGGCGACGCTTCGGCTGGAAATCGACAAGTTGCGCCGCGGCGAAGTCGAATGGCTTCAGGTTGTCGTGAGAATTCTCGACCACGTCTTCGCTGTTCATCAGGCCGCTCTTCGCTCCCAACAACCCGGCATTGCAGAACAGTTGGGACGTTTCCAGGCAGCGTGTCTCGATTCCGCCCGACGAATCGGACTGGGAGCCTTCGCGGCCGCACAGGGCGAGGTGTTCGATCAGAACCGTCATCAGCTCATGGAAGGTCCGGATGCCAAAGCCCCGGAAGGAGCCACCGTCGAACTCACACTCGCGCCCGGTTACACATTCCAGGGCCGTTTGATTCGTCCGGCAATGGTGAAGTTGCAATCCGCTGCCACCGAATCCGAAGAAACTCCAGCAGATTCATCAGCAACACCTGAGTTGGAAGATCAATCCACCACCGCGGCATCCGAACCCGCCGAAGTCGAATCCGCCATGAGCGAACCTACGGAAGTGGAAACTGCCACAACGGAACCGGTCGAAGATCAACCGCCGGTTTTTTCATCCTCGGAAGAATCGTCCGAGACCGCACCCAAACCCGACGCGCCTCAACAGAGCGAGCTGCTTTGATCCGAAGCAAAGCTTCCCCTTCGGTTCGTCATCGCACGAAAGCGAGATCTCCAGTCGCGAGGAAATAAAGCGCCGAACGTGTCACCGGCTTGCTGTGAATCCGCGAGATCGCATGTGCATACAAACGCAGCTGCGGTTCGTACATCGCCGTCTTCGCTGAAATCTCGCGCGCCGCGACTGCGTCCGTCTTGAAGTCGATGATCCAGATTTCCTCCGGAAGAAGCACTGCAAGATCGACGACGCCCTGAACAATCACGGTTTCTTCGTCACCCAATCCCGGAAGCGGTTGCAGCCCGAGTGCCTCCAGATCATTTCGTTTGAACCCGAACGTGAAAGGCAGCTCCCGTCGCACCAACGCCGATTTGCCGAGAACTTCCCGTCCAAGATCCGATTCCCAGAAGCGTGAAACCGCCGCGATGTCGATCGCTTTCGCCTGCTTCTCCTCCAGCCAGCCCGAGGCGCTCATGCGTTTGATTTCTGCCTCCAGAAAAGTGCGATTCATCGCTGTGCCGTCATTCAAGTGAATGCCTTGCAAAAACCGATGATGAGCGACTCCTGTTTCTGCAGCACCGAGCCGCGCGGAATTTTTCTTTGGAAGCGCGAAAACACTTTGCCGCAGAAACGGCGCGGTTTCGGATTCCTCTTCGTTCAATTGCCGGCGCAGTTCCGTCACAGTTGTCTTCGCCGGCTGACCCGTCGCAGCTGAATCATGATACTTCCACCTCAACCGCTCGATAATGTCTGCACCGTTCTCGGTGAGATTGTGCTTCGATTCATCCACCGATGAACCTGAAGCCGCCAGATTGTTCACCGCGAGCTCAGACGCGTTTTCATCGATGATCCGCCACCGGATCAGCTCCGTTTCGCCTTCGCGATCATTCTCACCGACACTGCTCTGGCGGATCCAAAGCCGCAGCCAGTCGAGATAGCTGCGTGCGGAAAGAACTTCCTTGTCTGAAAGTATGCGCGCCGGTTCAGGTGACCAGCCCGCATCGTCTTTACGACGCGAGGTCCCGACCAGCAGCAACGTGTCACGCGCGCGCGTCATCGCCACGTAAAGCAGTCGCAATTCTTCGCCGCACAATTCCCGAAACTGACGCCGACGCGCGAGCCAGTGCGGCAGGCTTGGATAGGACTGTTCGCCATCGCGCGGCGTCACCTTCGGACAAACGCCGAAATGCTCATCCAGAAGAATGTTTTCGTGCAGATCACGTTCGTTGAAGCGGGCACCGATCCCGGCAAGCGCCACGACGGGGAACTCGAGCCCCTTGCTGCGATGAATGCTCGTGAGTTGAACCGCATCGCGCGCCACAGCGGCCGGTTCGAGTTCGACATCCGCCTCCTCCTGCATCTGAACGAACCGTAGAAATCGGAACAATCCCTGCCGTTGATACGGATCATATTCGCGCGCCAGATCGATCAATCGGCGAACATTCGCAAGCTGTTGCGCTCCTCGTTCCGAAGCGCGCAACAACAGTTCGTAGTGCGTTTCCGTCAGCGCCGTTTCGAGACAATGCGATACCGAACTGTGCCGGATGAGTTCGCGCCAATGCCGAAGTTGTTTGAAAAACGTATCCAGCTTCAGCCATGCGGATTCGCGCCGTGGATTCGATTCCGCGTCGGCCGGATTGCGGCCTTCGGTCCAGAAGCGGCGCGCCGACTGGTGAAAGAATTTCGATCGCGATCCGATCGGTTCCGCCGCGCGAATTTCTCCGAGCTCGGCGGCTGTCATTCCCACGAGTGGTGAATGCAGCACGGCGAGGAGCGGAACGTCCTGAAGCGGGTTGTCCAGCAGCTTGAGCAAGGAGATCAGATCGCTGACTTCCGGGCTTTCGAAAAATCCCGCACGCGCCGCTTCCAGCGGAATGCCCAGTCTCGCGAATTCTTTCGCAAATGCCTCCACCCGGCTCGCGGGCGAACGCAGCAGCACAGCCATGTCGCTCCATTCCACCGGTCGCATCTGCTTCGACGCCTTGTCCCAGATTTGATGCCCTTCCTCCTTCAGCGTCTTCAATTTCAATGCCACCAGCCGCGCCTCACGTTCCGTCGCAAGCAGATCCGCCACATCCGATCCCTCGCCATTTTCACCAGTCGCGCCGTTGCCATTTCCGTTTTCCGACGTCGATTTTACGATGAGATTCAACTCAACGCGTGGCCTTTCCTGAGCACGCACGGAAAGCGCTTCACGACTTTCCGCAGCGCCGAACTGAAGTGGCTCGTAATCCACGCCGCCGATGGCATCACGCATCAACGCGGCGAAGAATCTGTTCACGAAAAGAAGAACGCCTTCACGACACCGGAAATTCTCAGTCAGGGAAATACGCGCCGCATGAACTCCCGCGTTCCACTCGCGTTCGTAGCGGCGGAAGATCGTTGGATCAGCCAGCCGAAAGCGATAGATGCTTTGCTTCACGTCGCCGACCAGAAAACGGTTTGCGGCAGAACCGGGCCAGCTCAATGCGCTCAGGATCGCGTCCTGCGCGGCGTTGATGTCCTGGTATTCGTCCACGAACACATGCTCGAACTGCTTCCGCCAGCGCAGTGCGGTATCGGTCGGTTCGCCCGACGCCGTGCAGAGTACGCGCAAGGCGAATTGTTCGAGATCAGAAAAATCGACTCCGCCCATCTCGCGCTTGGCCCGGCTGAACGCATCGCCGAATTCCTCTGTGAGCCGAAGCAGCGTCAGCATGTCATGCCGGATCAGTTTCCAATCCTCGGCCAGCGGATCGACGTCATCGCGGGGCGCGATCGATGCCAGAAACTTCGTCTCCTCAAAGAAATGCTTCAGCGGATCACGAACGACCTTTTTGCTGCCGCGCGGCCAGTTGGCGTCATCGTCATCGGCCGCTTGAATTGCGCGAATCGCTGCAGCGGCAACAGCGACGTTTTGAGACTTTGCAACGTTTTCAAGTTCACGAAGCGCGATGGCAACGACGGGACTGTTTCGATGCGATTGAAGGCTCGGCAACCAGAACGCACGCCATTCTTCGACTCCCCTCAAAAACCATTCGCGCCAGCGAACCGGCCCGGGTGCGTTGAAAAGTTCACGTTGAGCGGCAATCCACGCATCCGGCGCTGCCAGCGATTGCGAGTAGCGATGCAGCTTGAGAATCAACGTCCGGATGCGTTCATCGGAGCCGCGTCCCTGAACCCGCACGAGCTGCTGCACTCCGCGATCGTCGTCGCTATCGCCCGCATAGTGCGCTTCGAACATCCGGTCGAGAAGCTGATGAATGATCGGACGGGTCTGCTGTTCGTCCAGGACCGACACGTCGGGATCAATTCCCAGCTCATGAAAATGCTCGCGCACGAGCTGCATGCAGAAGCTGTGAAGCGTTGAGATGAACGCCGAATCGAGCAGCGCCAGTTGCTTCTCGAAATGTTCTAGCGTGTCGCGATCACCGGACGCTCTCAGCGCCGCCGCTTTTTCCTGAAGCGCGTCGCGAATGCGTCCGCGCATTTCGACGGCTGCCGCTTCAGTGAACGTAACCATCAGGATGCGTTCGAGTGAAACGCCGGATTCCAACAACGCTATGCAGCGTTGCACCAGCGTGCTGGTCTTTCCTGTGCCCGCGCCGGCGACAACAATCACGTTGCCGCGCGCCGCAATGGCCTGTTGTTGAGATGTCGTGAACGCGCTGCTCATGACGTCCTCGCGCGCAACACCCGGAACGGCTGCGTCCATGAATCAAACCGGCAGACCGGTTTGTACTGGCAGAAGTCGCACGCTGTCTGGTTGCCGTATCGAAACGGCGCGATGCATGCCGTTCCCGAATAGATCGCCTGTCCGTGCATCCGGAGAAATTCCTTCACCTGTTGAACAACGCTGCGAAACTCGTGGCTCGCCAGCGCCTCGTTGCCCCGCTTTGAAAGGGAGCCGTCCTTGTTCAACGCAAAACGGAACTGGCCGCCCTCACCGCTCACATCGAATCGATGCAGATGAGTGCTGTCGAACCGGCCTCGATGCTGACACGCGTCGCGCCGGATTCTTTCCCGTTCAAGCCGTTCTTCATCGCGTGTCGCCGCCGACCGCGCACCGCCCTTCAACGCCACATAAAACGCGCCGGCAGGAATGATCCGGTCCACGTCGAGTTCACCCGCGAAATTGCCGAATTGTTCCAGCGCGCCGAGATAAGCGAGCAGCTGGAGTTGAAGTCCGTTTTCGAGAAGCACGCGATCGAGCTCCTTCCCGCTCGATTTGTAGTCGATCACGACGGCGAGAGCTTCACCGGTTTCTTCGATCCGGCAGAGATCGACCCGATCGATTCTTCCACGCAGCAACAGCGCGTGCCGGTCATCGAGATCGATCCGCCACGCAGGCAGCCGGCTGTCTGGCAGGCCGAAGCTGATCTCCACGCCCGAAGGATCGAATTGATAATGCTGACTCCAGCAAATGAGCGTTTCGATCAGACGTTCCAGGCCTTCGATCAAAACTTCCCCAACAAAGCGCCGTGCCTGAGCGGTGGTAAAGAGGCCGTCCTTGAATTCGGGCAGCAGCTTTTTTCCAATCTGCCGCACGAGCATCCTGGCTTCCGCGGGAGAAACATCGCGCCACTGTTTTCCTGCGTTCCTCAGCTGCAAATGAAACTCCTTCAGGACATCGTGCTGGAAGCTGCCCTTCTCGCGTGGATCGATTTCGAACTCCTGCCGTTCCTCCGCGCCGAGACCATGCCCGATGTAAAAGCGGAACGGACACGCCGCGAGATCCTCCAGCGCGCTGACGGAGCTTTCAATCTCCGGACCATAGAGCCGCTCCGCCAGTTCAGCTGGCAAAGGATCGGTCGCGCTGAAATCTCGAAGCTGATTCCATTTCAAAAGGGCAGATTCGATCGATGAATGCGCGTGGATGATCGCCGCAGTTTGAAGCGGTGCATTGCGCACAAGCGGCACGAACGCCTCGCTCCAGTGTTCGATCTCAGCAAGCTCGGAAACACCGGAAAACGTTTCGATTTCCAGGTTGGGAAACAGCCGCTGGATGTCGGTGATGAAAACGGACGGAATCATCTCGCGTCCGGCGGCATCGCGATCCGAACACGTGAGCACAAGCTGATGCCTCGGTCGCGTACAGGCGATGTAGCCATAGTAGCGTTCCAGACCGATGCGCGTGAGAAACTCAATCCCGAGGGGCGCATCGTGCTGGAGCAAAAGCTCGCGATCCGACCGGCTGAGAATGCCGGTGATCTCCGGCGCGGCGGGAAACACGCCTTCATTCATTCCGAGCACAAAGGCGAACCGAAGATCGGGATTTCGCGAACGATCCACGGCACCAACAAGCACCTGATCCAGCGCCGGCGGAATGACACCAACCGTGAGATTGGCAAGGCCCGCTTCCACGACGCTCAGCCAATCCTGCAACGACAACGACTCGTTTCCGAACGCGAGTCGAATGTTGTCGAGCCACTCCGTCATCTGTTCCCAGACGGTTTCATGAAGTCGGGACCCGGCCGTGCCTGTTGATTCCGCCGATTCGCTCCAGCGCTGCAGCGTGCGATCGACACGGAGAGCGCGCCACAGTTCGCCGATTGCTGCGCTGAACGTTGTCCCGTTCAACTGCCTTTCACCTGCGGTCAGCACGTCGCAAAACGTAGCGAAAGGAGGAACGAGTTTCTGACGCAACTCTTCCAATCGCTCAAGCCGCTTCTCAGGCATGTTCGCAACGCGGATCGGTTCGGACCAAAACGCTTTTCCGCGCCAGCCGTGCGCGAGCGCTTCGTTTTCGAGCCAGTCAATTCCACCTTCATCCGAATACACCAGGCCGGTTTTCAGCGCACCGAACCAGTCGTCGTGTTCCCATCCAAATGCCGCCACGCGCAGCGCGTAACGCGTCAGTTCCGCAAGCGGGTGATGGCTCACTGATTCACGGCGATCGAGAAAGAACGGAATTTCGAAGCGATTGAAAACGCGGCGGATGGCGGAGTGATGACCGTCCAGACTCCGGAGCAGAACCGCGATGTCGCGAAAGCGTCCGTTCCTGCCGCGCACCAGCCGAAGGATCTCCCGTGCGGCAAACTCCACTTCCATTTCCGGATTCGGACAGCTGACCAGCCGGATGCCATCAAGGCTTCGTGCATTTCCATCGAACGGAGCCGGTCGTGTCCAATGCCGTTCGAGATGCTCCAGCATCGGCTGAGATGCATACCTGCTGCGGGCAGGATTTCGCTCCAGCACATCCATTCGAACTTCCACATCCGGCAGCGTGGAAAATTCATCGCGGCAGCGCAGATACGTTTCGGTCACTGGCGCCCACGCCGAATGCCACGGCGGTTTCTGGGACGAATCCGAATCGAGACAGAACGCCAGCGTTGCAGAACGGGTGTGCTTCAAAATGGCGCGAAGGAGCGTTCGTTCCTGCGGCGTCATTTGCGCGAAGCCATCAAGCCACAGCGACTCGATCGACAGTGTTCCGGCGCCGCTTCGATTCAACACTTGGACCGCAAGATCGAGCAGGCTGTCGGTGTCCTGCAACCGGTGCGCCTCAAGCCATTCCATGTAGGCACGAATCATCAAACCGAGATCGTGCAACTTGCCACTCAGGCGATGCACCGTGCCCATCTGATCCGCGAGCTGCTGAAGGCGGTCGGCGGACAACTGATACTGCTGCAATTCGCGAAGCAGCTGACTGAGCTGGCGGGCGAAACCGGGCATGCGCGCGCTCGCATGAAACACCTTCAAAGCCGTTCGCTTCTTCTCCAGCAAAGCCCGAAGCACCATCACCCGGCCTTCCTCGGCGAGAAGTTCCGGATGCGCGAGACCGAGCTGTTCAAAGACAAACTGGGCGAGACGTTCGAAGGAAAGAATGTGCAGCCGCGTGTAGCCGGAAATCGTTCCCTCGGTGAGAAGCTGTCGTTCCAGCTGAAACGTCGCCTGCTTCGGTGCGAGAAGAATCAGCGGTCTGCCTTCCGGTGCCGCGCGCAATGCTTCCCGGATTTCCGCAAGGCAGGAGTGCGTCTTGCCACTCCCTGCCGGTCCGAGAAGAAAACGAATTTGCACGGCTCCATGTTTTCCGGAAAGCGAAGGAGGGGGCAACTCTGAAAGTCCAGTTTCGAGTTTTGAGCTTTGGTTTTTGAGTTCTCCGTCATTACACAAAACCCCACCGTAACCGGGGCGAACTTTTCAAAAACTCAAAACTCAGAATTTAAAATTCACACCTCAACCATTTTGCCCGGTTCCGGCTGAATGATCTGTAGCTTCGGGAATCTCGCACGCAGTTCGTTCTCAAACCATGTCCGCGATTCGGCGTCGCCGTGTCCGAGCAGAACGGCACGTGGATTTACTTGTCCCACAAACTCCAGCAGATCGTCCCGATTCGCGTGCGCTGTGAGATCGAATTCCTCCAGCTGACAGCTCTTCGTCACTTCACCGCCGCTGGCGCTGAACAGAAAGGTTTCGCCCGGTTTTGCAGCGCGAAGTCTTCCCCCCGGCGTGTCGGGATCGGTGTAGCCCACCAGAAAAATTCCCATTCGCGGATCGCCGATCATTCGCAGAGCCAGATCGTGCGCAGCGGTTTTCTCACTCATCATGCCGGCGGTCAGCACAAACAGCCGTTTGTTCAAGCGCATCACCTCGGCCTGTCCCTTCTCCAGCACGATCAGGTTCAACGCTTCGTGAAGCTGTAGATCGGGAAGCTGCCGGTTCGTCCGATGCGATTCGAGATCGTAAATCTCCGTGAACACCCGACCCAATCCGCCGATGTAAACCGGCTGCGGCGCAAGTTTGCCGGTGCCCATCATGTGCGCGAGCAGCGCCAGAATCTCCTGCGTGCGGCCCAGCGCGAACGTGGGAATCAGCACTGATCCCTTCTTTGCCAGCACGCGTCGGATGGATTCGCTCAATCGTTCGATCTCCGCCTCTCGCGTGAACCCGGAAGGCACGGAACGATTGCCACGTGTGGTTTCCATGATCAACACGTCGGCGCGGACGCCTTCGAACCGCGCTTTCTTCAGAATTGTCTGGTCGTGAAAGCAAACGTCGCCGGTGTAGAACAGCGTTTCCTTCTTTCCCCGAACGAGCATTCCCGCCGATCCGAGCGCGTGGCCGGCGTCGAAAAATTCCAGTGTCGGCGACTGAATTCCGGCGCGGGCTTTGTGAAAACCGGCCCAGTCGATTTCACGATTGTATTTGAAGCCCTGGAACAACGATGCGATGTCATCGACTTCATCGTGGCTGTAGAGGGGGTATTCCTTGATGCCGAGCTCGTCGCGCTGGCGGGTCATCACGTTGACCGAGTTGTGCAGAACGCGTTCGATCAGGAAATAACTCAGCTCGGTCATCATCACGTGCGCGCGCGGAAAATGGCGCAGCGCGACGGGCAGCGAACCGACGTGATCGTGGTGACAATGGGAAACCGCGATGGCATCGACTTCCTTGCCGGCGATGGTTCCGTAAAGCGGAAGGCTGCTGCGGCCTTCGCGTTTCGGATGAGTTCCCGCGTCCATCAACAGGCCGTGGCCCTCCATTTCGAGGAACCAGCTGCTGGCGCCGATGTCGGTGTCGGGATTCAGATTCGTGATGCGCATAAGTCAACTAAGCAGCTTCGCAACCGCTGCCAAGCCGGGTGGATTGCTCCCGGCTCTGCAAACAGGCCTGATGGCGCGACTATTTTTTTGCCGGCTGCGGCCGGGCTGGAACCGCGTTTGTTTTTCCCGCATTGCTGACGGGAGCCTTCTGCACGTTGCTGGCAGGCGCTTTCTTCACGGCCGGTTTTGTTGCCGGAGAAGGCGCAGGAGCGGCCTTGGTGGCGACCGGCTTGTTCGGCGCTTTATTGGTGGACTGAACAGTCGGTGCGGTGGCGGTGCGGGTGATGGGAGAAAAATTCTTCTGACTGGCGGCGAGAAAGAGGCTGTCGAGATCGTCGTGCTTCTTGAACCTGGCTGGAGGCGCAAACTGGGTCGCGACGGGAGCTGCAAGCTGCACATTTGAAAACCGAATAACGGTGGTGCCTTCGCGTCCCTGAACTGCGATCTGCAGCGGGAACGATTTCATGTCCTCGGCGTTCCATGCGATTGCGTCGAGAAGCACCGCGCCCTGCGCATTCTTCACAACCACTTTCGTCTTTGCGCAGGGATGGTTGTCGATCGTTTCGCGACCGAGTGGTGTGCGGGTCACCTGAACGTTCTTCTCCGCCCCCTCGGCCTCCTCCTTCGTAATCTCCATGTCGAGATAGCTTTGCGCCCGCGGAAACACGAGATGATTCACCCGCTTGTCCATCCGAATGATGCTGATCACCTGGTTCAATCCGGCCTGCGTCATCATTTTGATAACCCCCGGCTGCACCTGTTTGCTTTGTGCCGTGGCGAGATCGAACTCCATCCGGATGTTGCCGTTGAGCAGACTGAAATTCATCGGCGCCCGCAGTGTCTCAACTTTGTTGGCTGTGACGCGGACGTCAGCTCTGGCGGAGAATGCCTTGGTTTCGCCAAAAACCTTCACCAACCCGGCCCCCAGTCCGGCGGACGAATCGAGGAACTGCGCGCGCGCCGAGGAAATCACCAGCAACGCGACACAGAAGACAACGGCAGCTTTCACGAGGACAATGGGCTTCATCAAATGCTCCCGTGAAAATAGGGCCGGAAACAGAATTCACCAAAGGAAATTTCGGCAAAGGAACATTCGCCGGCGAATCGCGACGGAAACGGACGCGCGTCAATCAATGCCCGATGAAAAATGCCTGATGTTTAATGATTAATGATGGTTAGGCACCAGGCATTGGGCATTGAAGCCTGTCAGTTTGCATCAGCGACTTCGATTCGCACCTCTTCGCCGTTGCAGCGGATTTCCGGCACATACATGGCATGGCCAATCACCGGCAGCGCGTGGAACTTGCCCGGAACTTCCGCGCGGGCATCGTAACGAATTTCCCAGACGCCCTCGGGGAGCTTGTCGATGAACAACGCAACCTTCCGATCGCGAAGTTCCTGATACACCCAGCGCTGGCGTCCTGTGTAATCGCTGCTGTTCTGTTGCGGCCGCGGCGGCAGCGGAAGAATCAGTCGCTGACCGGGCTGAATGCGGGCTGAACTCAGATTGTTCGCCTTCGAAATCGCCTGAACGGTGGTTTGGTTCGCCTGCGCAATGCCGTAGAGCGTTTCACCGGACTGAACCGTGTGGGCGCGGTCCGCGGGACCGGTTGCCGCATTCGCCGCAAACTTTCGCTGCACTGCGCCGGACTTCAGTTCCTTCGCGTAAAGCGATTCACCGCTGCGAATTTCCACCGCTTCCAATCCCGCCGGCTTGAGATCTTCAAACAGCAGATACTCGTAGTTGTTCTTCGCTTCGATCGTCAGAACGGTTTCGATCCGCTCGCCGCTCTTCACCGAATCGCCGTCGCGCAACGGTTCCTTGTCGTACACGAATCCCTTCAGCAGCGTGGGACGACCGACGAGTTTGAAGTATTCCCGTTTCGCGAAAATTTCATTGCCGGCCGGCGCGATCGGTTCCTCCAGACTGAAGAACTTCGCTTCGACCGCAAAATACAGCGCCGGAGCCTGACCGCTCCGAGTCGTCTGACGAATGCGAATCTCATTTGCGTCTTTGATCAGTTTCGAATCCACAACGAAGCGGCTGGGTGCGTTGAACATATCGGCGGCGGAAACGCGCTTCTTCGCAATCGAGCTGCCGTTCACGAGAACTTCGAACTCCGTGTCCGCCTTCAGTTCACCGCTCGTGCGAAGGTAATCGTTCAACGCGAGAATCACGATCGCGGTGTCGCGCGTGTTGCTCCACTGCGCGCCGCGCCGATTCTTGATCAGCCAGTTGGAGACAGGTTCAACGAGCTTGTTCGTCGGATCGATCGTCAGCAACGCGCGCAAGGCAAACGCCGTCGCTTCAATTCCGCCTTCGGACCAGCGCCAATAAAGTCCGTCTTCTCCCCAATGCGCCGTGCCGAGGACCGTTTCGGATTTCGAGTTTTGAGATTCGGGTTTGATCAGGACGGATTGATCCGGTCGAGTGTCGCGCTTCACACCGTTCTCGAGATTCGCAATGAGCGTGCGCGCTTCCTGTGTTTTTCCGTAGTAATGCGCGCTCAAGGCCAGCAGTGCCCGTGTGTAGGCGTTCAACTGTTCGCGCTTGTTCCACAGATTCGCGAACGCGGTTTCTTCAGACTTCGATCCCTTCATTCCCTTCTGCGCGTTCCGATACGCCGCCAGCGCATGTAGCATGAAGGCCTGCTGGTCCGGATTGGATTCTTCTTCGACGATCTCTTTTTCCAGATAAACGATTGCGCTCTCGATCACGCCGCCCCGCACTTCGGTTCCGGCTTCGCGCGCGAGAACCAATCCCCACGTGACGTAAGCGGTCATCCAATGATCGCTCTCGCCCTCCTTCCACCAACCCCACCCGCCGTCGCCGTGCTGAAAATCGTAAAGACGTTCCAACCCGGCTTTGGTCATGTCGTTCAGCCTGGACAAATCCTGTTTGCCACCAGGCTGCGTTTTGGAAACGAAATTCGTTTCAATGCCGCCAAAAACGCGGCCCATGATTTCCTCCGGCTTCAACCCAAGATCACGCAAGGTCTTCGCCGTGATCACGGCCGGAAGAAACCGGCTCATCGTCTGTTCCGTGCAGCCATACGGGTAATCGATCAGGTAAGGCAGTGCGTCGAGCATCGTCACCGCCATGCTGGGCGTGACCTGAACGGTCAACGAAGTCGAACCGGCCTTGCGCTCCTTCGGAAGATCCAGTTTCACCGTGATGTCGCTGCCGCGAGCTTTTCCGGATTTGGAAATGAACTTCTCGATGCCGTGCTCGTGAGCCGTGAACGTGCGTTCCATCGCATCGGAATGTTTCGGGCTGCGTCCCGTTACCTTCAGTTTCACGTCGCCCGGCGATTTCACCTCGGCGATCCAATCCACTCGCGCCTCGCCATTCGCCGCGACTTCAACCGTTTGTTGCGAGGACGATTTGATCTGAAGACCACCCGTTGATTCGAGGCTGACTCGAACGGATGCGGGTTCCTCGGTGTTGTTGTTCGCCACCGCTGAAAGCGTGACCGTGTCGCCCACGACAAAAAATCTTGGCGCCTGCAATCGCACGATCAACGGTTGCCGCGTTCGCGCGTTGGTTTCGGCTATGCCGAACTGATTTTTCGAAGTAACCGCGCGTGCCGTGGCTTTCCAGCTGGTGGTGGAGTCGGGGAACTTCACCTTCACCGCAGCCTTGCCGTTCGCGTCTGTCTTTACATCCGGTTGCCAAAGCACTGTGGATCGGAAATCTGAACGCACGATCACAGCGCTCTCTTCCGGTTCTTCCATTTGGGATGCGGCTTCAATGGAAAGGCCGATGCTATCAAACGCAGGAGCATTCGCGGCCGGGACGCCAATCGCCAATTTGTCAAAACGGTTGACTGATCTTCCCGCCGCCGCGCTTCGCCGTCCGCCTCCGAAGTCTCCCTCCATCTGTGGAATCGCTGCGTATCCCGCAGATTGGGTCGTTAATCGATCTTCCCGATTATTCCCTTCATACCATCCGGATCTATCCTTCTCCAAATCTTCCGCCAGTTCCGGCAATCGGAAGCTTCGCCATCCAAACGTGCTCTGCATCTGAACTGTCAGATTCCGCTTGTTTCCAAAAAAGAACTGCCGCGGATCGCCGGCGTAATCGCTTTGGATGTAAAACACCGATTCATCCACCAGGCTCAACGCCACTTCGGCTGACACCGGTTTGCCTTCATCATTGCGCGTCGTCACCGTCAGCGTGCCTTCTTCACGCGGCTGATAGATCGGCCGGTCCGTTTGCACTTCGACGTTCAGGAAGTTTTTCGTGGGCGGGACGATCACCTGTTTCGTGTCGGAATGAATCTGCCGATCGTTCACAAGCGTGGCGCTCAGAAAGATGTTCGGCACGTGCTTCTCTTCAACGGGCAGTTGAATGAGCTTCACAGTGCCGTTCAAATGAACGAGCTGGTAACTGTAAAGGTCCTCGCCTTCCACGCTGAACAGCACATGGCGATCAGCAGTGTTCGCCACCAGCATCACCGGAGCGATCTGACCGACACGGAAGGTGTCCTTGTCCACGATCACTTCGACGCCGTCATGTCGGTAACCGAGTTCCGTGGTCGAATTGTTCGCAATCCAGACGGTGGTCTCGGCCGTGATGCGATTGGTGAAATTCGCGTATTGCGTGCGGCGAACGCGATCATCGCTTGACCAGACGATGCGATAATAACCTTCGCGTTCTGGCGTGAAGCTGAATTCTGCAACGCCGTTCGTGTCGGTCTTCACAGTGCGCGTCAGGATGTCGTCGTGTTCATAGCCGCGGAACTTCAGTCTCCATCCTTTTTGATCCGGACGTTCCGGGCGCGGCGGCCAGATGTTCGACTGTGCCCGAAGCTGCTTGAGTTCGTCTCCCTTCACTTCGCGATTATCCGGCGCCAGCCAGATCTCGAACCAGAAATCGCGCGTCACTTTTACGAGCCCTTCCGTTTCAATCGGCTGATCGTTCGCATCCAGTGCCCGGAATTCCACCTCCACTTTGTCCTGCGGCCGGTAGAGGTTATGCGCCGGTTTGGCCTGAACGTAATAAGCCTGCTTTGTCACACGAACGGATCCGTTGCCGATGATCTCCCGCCGCGAAGCATCGGTGACGCGGGCTTCAATCCGATATTCCAGATCCTGTCCTTCATTCGCCGTCGATTCGAAGCTCACGGTGACCCGTCCCATTGCGTCCGTCTTCAACGTCTCGCGCTTGAGGATCTGATCGCCCCCATAGCTCCGTCGCCATTGCATCGAAGACGTGCCATCGATGTCTTCATAAAACCACGGGAAAGGGCGCGGTTGCGGCCAGAGCCGCCAATACGGGCTTTGATGAATCACCACTTCAACCGAAGCGTTCGCAACAGGACCACCAAAATAATATTCGGCTTCAATCACCGCTTCGACGGTGTCGCCAAGGCGGAATGTTTTCTTTCGCGTTGCGTCTCCGACTTTTTCCTCCGGCGTCTTCACCGTCACTTTGAACTCGGGCAGTTTGTATTCCTCGAGACGGAACAATGTGGCGTTGCCGATGCCGCGACGACGTCCCTCCTCCCAGAATTGCACGCGATACTCGCCCAGCGACATTTCGGCAGTCAGCTCCAGCGTACCCCAGGCGCTGCCGAACGCATTCAACGTGATGATGTCGGATTTGATCTTCGCGCCGCGTGGATCGGTGATTTCATATTCGATTCTTTGATTCGCCGGAGTGGAATAGCTCGCGCCGTCATAGCGACGTGCGATGAACTTCCAGTTCAGGCTTTCACCGGGTCGGTACGCCGGGCGATCGGTGAAGGCGTAAATCTTCCACGGCTCGGATTCGCGCTGATACCAGTAACTGTTCCCGATGGCGAACGCCTGGCGATCGTCCTTGATCGCCGACACAACCAGCTCCCGGCTGTTCCGGCGCATGTCGGTGTTCAGGGAAAATACGATGATGCCGTTCGTGTCCGTTTCACCGGAATGTTGCCGGACCAGCCAGCGACCATCCTCCCACCACTGTTCCCAAAGCTTCACCCGGCCGTTCGGCCGCGGCGAACCGTCGAGCGCGCTGGAGAAATACACGAGCGCCTGTTTGCCGGACGTTTTCAAAACCACGGCCGCGTCGGTAACTAAAACCAATTCCCGGGAATGTTTTCCGGCGGCGTCAGCAGTGAGAACGTAAGCACCCGGTTTCAACCTCTCTTCAAGGCGCAGCGTTTCATTGCCGGGTTTGTAATCCGCGGGCGCTTCCCCGCCTTCCGCCGACCGCGCCGCGCCACGGCCCGTCACATGCGACCAGGACCGGGACTTCTCCAGCTTTTGAAGATCGATCGATTGCAGCCAATCGACGCGTTCGCCCCGGCTCGTCAGATTCACGTCGCGATTCAACTCCACCGGATAAAGCGCCAGCTCGATCCGACGGACGTTTCGCCAGTGGAGATGATATTGAATCTCGGCATCCGGCAGGAAAACGTTCGGAACGGACACGTGCAGCTGCGGTTCGGTGATGGATTTGATCTGCGCCTGTGCCTGATCGTAGTAACGCGTGTCGCCTTTGTTGAACTCGCGCGCCAGACGGCGGAAGAGTTCGAGCGCCTTCGGATAATTCGGCTCGTTGCGCCATCCACCGCCGGCCAGCGGAATGACGTCCCCAAATCCCATCATCCATTCCGCGTAGTGATAAAGCGCGTCGTCATACCAATCGGTGTTCCTGCCCGCCGCCAGCGCCGATTCGAAAGATTCCGAGACGCGTGCCTGTTGTTCCGGCGATGCACCCTGGGAGCGAATGGTCATTGCGATCAAATACTGCGCGCGGGCTTTGTCCGTTTCGGACTGCGCGATTCGGACCGCATTTTCCAGAATGTTCAACGGAACGTAATTGCCCCAATAAGCGTAGTAGGTGTCGCGCGGCGTCCCTGGCGGACGCGCCATTCGCCAGACGATGGAGAGATAGCGTTCCCGCGCCAGTTCGAGATCGCGTGCACCGGCCCACCAGTCGAGTGCCTGTTCGTAATGAGGCCAGGCCAGGCCCCAGTTCTGTTGATTTCGGCGGGTCCAGTGAAAATCACCCAGCGATTCCTGCACCTCCGCCCAAAGACGGTCCCGATCCTCCTCGCGCGAAATGTCCCGGATCAGAATTTCGAGATCACGCCGCGCTTCGCTGAGCCTGGTGTCGTCGGCGGACTGCGTTGACGCCTGAGAGCGCCAGAGCGTATCGGCGCGACGGAAGAGAACCCAGCGCTGTTCGTCCGGAGGAAGGTTGGTCAGCGTCGCCGATGCATACAACTGATGCGCCTGTTCGAACGACTTTTCGGAAAAGAACTTTTCCGCCTCCGCTTTGAGAGATTCGTAGTTCGCCGGAACGGCAGCTGCGAGCTGGAATGTAACGGCAAAAAGCGTCCAAAAAATCGCCAGAGTTTTCATAAATCCTTCCCGTTAGACGGAGCGAACCGCAACATGCTCCCGCATTTTCGGCTTTGCCAGAAAATTTCCTTTCACGCTCATTCGCTTTCCCCCTAACGTTTCGCCACCATGGCCGAAGCGCAATTGACACCGATGATGGCGCAGTATCGCCGCATCAAGGGCGAGCTGCCAAAAGATGCGCTTTTGCTGTTCCGGCTCGGCGATTTCTACGAAATGTTTTTCGAGGACGCGCAGACCGGGGCGCAGATTCTCAACGTCGCACTCACCAAACGCGGGGTCGTTCCGATGTGCGGAATTCCCTTTCACGCGGCGAATTCTTACATCGGCCGGTTGCTCAAGGCCGGACGCAAGGTCGCCATCTGCGAACAGCTCGAGGAAGCGAAGCCCGGGCAGCTCGTCAAACGGGAGGTGACGCAAATTCTCTCGCCCGGAACCCATTTCGACGAACGCATGCTCGCCGCGGAACGAAACAACTTCCTCGCGGCCATCTGTCCGAGCGGAAAAGTCTTCGGCCTCGCGCTGGCTGATCTCACGACGGGAGATTTCCTCACAACGGAAGTTGAATCGGAATCCGCGTTGCTCACCGAACTGGAACGACTGCGCCCCGCGGAAATCATTTTCCCCGAAGCAACCAGCCGCGTGCGTGAATTGCTCACCGGATCGTTTCCCATTCTGAATGGCTACGAAGACTGGGTGTTCGCTTCGGAGACGGCGCTGTTCACGGTCCGCGATCATTTCAAGGTTGCGACGCTCGATGGCTTCGGACTCAAGGATCGCAATGCTGCCATCGGCGCCGCGGGCGGAATTCTTCATTACCTCACGCAGCATCTCCGGCGGAACGTTGCGCAGCTGACGCGGATTTCTTTCTATCAACGAAACGATTTTCTCACGCTCGATTACACCACGCTCCGACACCTCGAAATTCTGGAGCCGCTGCGCCATGACGCACCGCGCAACGCCTGCCTTTACGGCGCGATGAACCGCACCGTGACGCCCATGGGCGCGAGGCGATTGCGCGACTGGCTTTCACAGCCGTTGTCCGCAGCGGAATCGATTCGCAAACGGCAGGAGGCCGTGGCGCTGATGATTTCCGACTCCGCGATGTTGAACGCGCTGCGCGTTCGTCTGGCGGAAGTCCGCGATCTCGAACGCACGATCGGTCGCATCGGGTCCGGCTCCGGCAACGCACGCGATCTCGTGATGCTGCGCCAGGCGTTGTCGCAGATTCCCACTCTGCGTCAGACGCTCGCTTACGGAGAACATATTTCGACATTCCCCGCGGTTGCACCCGATGAGCTGCCGGAGATTCACGATGATCTTCCGTCCGCCAGTGAACCGCCATCGCTTGTGATCGAACTGCATTCGCAGCTCACCGAGATGCCCGATCTGATCGAATTGATTTCCCGCGCCATCGTTGACGAACCGCCGCTCACGGTGAAGGAAGGCGGAATGATCCGCGACGGTTTCGACGAAACGCTGGACGAACTGCGCAACGCCCAGCGCGGCGGCAAGGATTGGATTGCAAAATTGCAGGCCGACGAAATCGAACGCACAGGGATCACGTCGTTGAAGGTGCGGTTCAATTCCGTTTTCGGTTACTTCATCGAGGTCACCAAATCGAACCTCGACAAAGTTCCGGCCCATTACATCCGCAAGCAGACCATTGCGAACGGCGAACGGTTCATCACACCCGAGCTGAAGGACATGGAGGGAAAAATCCTCGGCGCGGAAGAGCGCAGCGTGAAGCTGGAGTACGAGTTGTTCCAGCGCATCCGCGAAGCCGTGCTCGCCCAGCTTCCCGCCATCCAGCGAACCGCTGCCGCTTTGGCACAGCTTGACGTGCTCGGATCCTTCGCTGAAACCGCGCGGCTCTACAGCTATTGCCGGCCGGAAGTGTACGATGAAGGCGTGTTGTCAATTGTGGAGGGGCGGCATCCGGTGCTCGAACAAAATCTCGTTGATGAACGTTTCGTGCCGAATGACACCACGCTCGCAAGCAGTTCGAAGTTTCAAGTTTCAAATGGTGACGCCGCATCCGAACTCGTAACTCAAAACCCGAAACCCGAAACTTTTTCCCCTCAAATCGCGTTGATCACCGGCCCGAACATGGCCGGCAAGAGCACTTACATCCGGCAGGTGGCGTTGCTCACATTGCTGGCTCACACGGGATCGTTCATTCCGGCCAGATCGGCGCGGGTGGATCTCGTCGATCGCATCTTCACTCGCATCGGGGCCAGCGACGATCTCTCGCGCGGACAAAGCACGTTCATGGTGGAGATGAGCGAGACCGCCAACATTCTGAACAACGCCACGCCGCGCAGTCTGATTGTGTTGGACGAAATCGGTCGCGGCACGAGCACGTTCGATGGACTGAGCCTGGCCTGGAGCATCGTCGAACATCTGCACAATCAGGTCGGCGCAAAAACGCTTTTCGCGACCCATTATCACGAATTGACGGAACTCGCCGCGCGGTTGCCGCGCATCAAAAACTTCAACGTCGCCGTGCGGGAATGGCACGACTCGATTGTCTTTCTGCGAAAGATCGTCGAAGGCGGCACGGACAAAAGTTACGGCATTCAGGTCGCTCGACTGGCCGGTGTGCCAAAACCGGTTCTCGATCGGGCGAAGGAAATTCTGCGGAACCTGGAGGACTCGGAGCTCACGCCGGAAGGCAACGTGCGTCAACCGCGGCGTCAGCAGGATCGGGAAAAACTCCGAAAACTCGCGCCTGCGCCGCAATTGGATCTGTTTGGATGAGAACGCCGCTTCAATCGCATTCCGTCGAAGCACGGAGCGATGAACTGAAAGCAGCGGAAGGTTTCAGCCCGCGAATGAAGCCATCGCGGGAGACGCATTGCGGAGCAGCTATTGAGTTCATTCATTCATCCGCTCAACCGTCGCTGTGCGACGTGACGTGCTTTCGCTTTCACCGTGGTCTGAAGTCCACGATACGGGCATTTCATCGCTCTGCGATGGTGGGACTGCCGTTATATGAGTGATCAGGCGCCTCGATCTGATTCCCCCGGTTTCTTTGCGCGCTTCGCGATGCTCCGATCTGCACCGCGCGAGCTGTGGATCATTCTCGCGGCTTACGTGCTGGAGAACATTGCTTACGGACTTGGTGCGTCGTCGGTCCTGAGCCTGTGGCTTTCACACGATCTCGGATTCAGTGATGCAAAAGCCGGCGCGATGATTGGCGCTTATTCCACCGTGGTGACACTGGCCACGGTGATGGTGGGGTCGCTCACGGATGCCGCGGGAATTCGTCGTACGTTTCTCCTTGGATTCTGGGTTTGTCTGGTCAGCCGCGTGATCATGACGGTATTCAACGTTTCGTGGATTGCCATTCCGTTCGGACTTTTCCTGCTCGCGTTCGGACTGGCTTTGATGGGACCGGTCATGAGCGCGGCGATGCGGCGCTACTCCACAGCCAGTCAGAGATCGCTCGCGTTCTCACTTTACTACGCGTTGATGAATCTCGGCTTTCTGATCGCAGGCCTTCTCTTCGACAAAGTGAGAACGATTCTGGGAGAGAGCGGCACATGGACGGTGCCCCTCTGGGGCGAATCGATCAGCACCTATCGCGTGCTGATTCTGGGAAGTGTGTTGTTCACGATTCCTGGATTGATCATAGCGTGGCTGTTCCTGCGTGAAGGTGTGGAGGCAACGGAGGAGGGCGTAGTGATCACTCCGCGTGATGACATTGCGCGCGGCGCAGCGAATCCGTTCACTGCCATAGTCGAGACCATTCGCACCACGGCTTCGAAAACCTGGAGCATTCTCGTCAATCTTCTCCGGCAGCCGGCGCTCTACCGCTTTCTTGCGCTCATGCTGCTGGTGGTTGGTGTGCGGCTCATCGGCTATCACATGCAGTTCACGTTTCCGAAGTTCGGCCTGCGGGAAATTGGACCGGGCGCGCCGATTGGAAAGCTCTATTCCGTGTTGAACTCCGCGATCATTCTCGTGCTGGTTCCAATCTGCGGCGCGTTGACGAGCCGGTTTACCGCGTATCGCATGGTGATGATTGGAACCTTCGTTGCCGCGAGTTCGGTTTTCATTCTGGCGCTGCCGGTTCAATGGTTTCAACCGCTGGCCAATGGATGGCTTGGGCATCTCATCGGGAGCGTCTGGCTGAATGTGCCGGGCGAAGTGAATCCCTGGCTGGTCTCGATTGTTCTGTTTGTTGTCCTTCTCTCGCTGGGTGAAGCCTTGTGGTCGCCGCGCCTTTACGAATACGCCGCAGCGATTGCACCAAAAGGCCAGGAGGCTTCCTACATGGCGATGTCTTTTCTGCCTTACTTTCTGGCGAAGTTCGTGGTGGGCAGTCTTTCAGGTTTCATGCTCAACCGGTTCTGCCCCGCGGAAGGTCCGCGCAATTCGGCAACAATGTGGCTTATCATCGGTTGCATGGCGATGGTTACGCCAATCGGGATTCTCGTGCTCCGCAAATACATTCAGGTGAAAGAAGCCGGACGAGAGTGAATACCGGTAGTGACGGTCGGCGGCCATTGTGCGGTGCCATTGCAACGCCACACAGCTCATTTCAGAACTGCTCGATAAAATCGCGCTTCTCCATCCACGATATCCGACATGTCGAGCTGGCCGCTTTCCGGCATCTGAAACGTTTTTCCCGGAGACCAGTCCTCCAGATCCGAACTGGACTGCAGTTCAAACGAACTGCCCGGCGTGCCCGTGACTCGAAAGAGAAACTTCCCCGGCTCCGTTCCTCTCACGCTCAATACAGGTTGAGTCCCCGTCGGCGGCAAAGGTCCCGGCTGGCTTAACACTTTGTAGAGATTCAACCGGCCGCCGGTTTTACACTTGCCTGCCAATCTCGGAATCGGATCGGTTCCATTCAATACACGCTGGATGATCTGTTGATACGTGCTCGTCGGATACAGGCTCCATGCCAGCGCACACGCTGCGGCGACCTGCGGCGTGGACATCGATGTTCCGTCATCCAACGCATAGGAACTGTCATCATCCGCCCATGTGGAAAGAATGATGTAGCCGGGCGCGGCGAGATCGACGCTTTCAAGCCCATAGTCGGAGAAGTGCGTGATTTCATCGTCGCGCGTGGTTGCGGCGACCGCGATGATGTTGTCGAGATCGAAGCTCGCCGGATAAAAACGCGGTGTGGAATCGTTGTTCAATGCAAAGTTTCCGGCGGCCGCGACAAAGATGATTCCGTGTTGCCGCAGGCTGTCGATGGCGTTGTAGAGCGCTTGTGAGCCCCACACATCGCTCGTCGTTCCACCCCAGCTTGCGTTGATGATCCTCGCGCCGTTCACTCGGGAATATTCGATGCATTCCAATGCGTCTGACACCGATCCCTGCAACTGATTGTCGAGAAACTTGCAGGTCATGATCCGCGCGCGCCACGCTGTACCCACAACGCCGATGCCGTTGTTGCCGACCGCGCCAAAAATCCCCGCCACGTGGGTTCCATGACCGAACGTGTCCGTCAGATCGCCGTTCCCGTCGCGCGCGTTGATTCCATGCACGTCATCGACGTAACCATTCCCGTCGTCATCGATTCCGTTCCCTGGAATTTCACCCGGATTCACCCAAAGATTCTCGGCCAGGTCCTCGTGTGTGACGCGGGTTCCTGTGTCCATTATCGACACGATCACCGACGACGCATCCGTCGCAAAATCCCATCCTGCCGCCGCGTCGATATCGCAACCTGCCGTGCCACCCAGCTGGCCCCAGTTGTAAAGGAAGTAGAGTGAGCCATCGAAATAACGGGGTTCGTTGGGAACACGCGCGGCGCTCAGAATGAAGTCCGGTTCGGCGAATTCCACTGCAGGATTGGATCGCAGCCGTTCCACTTCGCGCTGCACATCAGCGCCCCGGGGAAGTTGAAGCACTTGAACATCTCCCAGCTTCGTGAACTTCCGATGCAACTTTGCATTCACATTCTGCCGGGCCTTGACTTGAGCGGGTTCATCGACCGTTTCACGGAATTTCACCAGCACACGATCCGATCGGAACGAATTCGTCACAGGAGGACGAATCACGGCCAATGCGTCCGACGCAATCGTTCCTGAAATCACGAGGATCAACCATCCAACCCAACGCCGCCAAGGAAGCGTCTGAAAACCCTTTTGCGAAACACCGGAACTACACGTCGAAATCATCTCTCTGATCCAACGGGAAAACGACGCTCCATTCCATTGGGCGAATTCCGTAAGGGTTCGACCCTAAACCGATGCACATGTGCGTGGCGGGACATGCCGCGTGTTCTGCACCAGTGGGAACAAAAAACGGTCAGACTTTGACAACGAAGGTTTGTCAAGCGGCACAGGGCAAATCCGATAGTCGCTTGGCACAGTTTTGTGCGTCGTCCCGGTGGTCAGTTTAACCCGCCCTTGTTGGGCTCTTTTACGACGACGGCGTGTGCGCGCAGTTGAAGAATCTCGTGAAAATCAGCACCAAGATCACATTAACCGGAGTTGGGTTGGTTCTCCTGTCCACACTCGCTTTCCTCACCACTGTTTTTCTCCAGCGCGGAATTCTGCAGCGGACCATGACCCAGCAGGTGCGCGAACAGGCCGTCGCCGAAGCGGGCAAGGTGATCCAGTCGGTCTATTTGAACTGCGACGCCTTCGAGCAACGCAACCAATCCCGCCTCACCCACGACATCGGGATCGCCTGGGAACTTATGGCGAAGGAAGGCTCGGTCGCATTCAGCGATGAAACGGTCGAATGGAACGCCATCAATCAGGTTTCGAAAAAGAGCCAATCCGTGCGCCTTCCGAAAATGCTGCTGGGCGGAAAATGGCTCGGTCAGAATACATCCGCGAGCGCGAAGTCGCTCATCGTCGATGATGTGAAGCATCTCACCCGTGATTTTTGCACCGTGTTCCAGCGAATGAACGAGGAAGGCGATATGATCCGCGTCTGCACCAGCGTTCTGAACACCAACGGCACGCGCGCGATAGGAACCTACATTCCCAGGCGAAATCCGGACGGCTCCTCCAATCCTGTGCTCGACGCCGTGCTGAATGGCAAAACCTACCGTGGCCGGGCATTTGTCGTGAATGATTATCACGCCGCCTGTTACGAGCCGATCTGGAACGAGGACAAAACCCGCGTGATCGGCATGCTCTACGTCGGTGTCGCCATGGGAGAAATGAACGAGCACCTGCATGAAAGCATCCGCAAACTGACAATTGGCACCACGGGACACGTTCTCATCATGGGTGGCAAATCGGATAATCGGGGAAAGCTGCTAATCCCGGCACGGGACGGCGTCTCACAAGTTCCACTCTCGGTCATCGAGTCCATCGTTTCGAAAGCGACGCGGGCATCGGCGAACAATTTGTCTCCGGAATTCTTTTCGTTGAATGCGGACGACGAATCGAAAGATCGAAACTGCTTCGCCGTTGCGTCCTACTTTGCGCCATGGGACTGGATCATCACAGCAATCGGTTCGGAGGACGATTTTGATCCGATCATTGAGAACGTCGCGGGCTCCATCAATCGGGTTGTTCGTTGGGCGGCGATCGCTGGAATCGCTGTCGGCTGCCTCGGAATTGCGTTCAGTTACTTCCTCTCGCTCGGCATTACGCGACCGGTGATCGGAATCGTCCGACGACTCAGCCGTGGCACCGAGGACACGTTGGACGCAGCAAACCAGGTTTCATCCGTCAGCCGTTCTCTTGCCGAAGGAACCACGCATCAGATGACGGCCCTCAGCGAATGCAGCGGGTCGCTGGCGGTGATTTCCTCCATGACGCAGCGCAATTCGCAGAATGCCCAAAAAGCAAACGAGCTGGCCAAACAGACCCGCGTGGCTGCGGACCGTGGCGCCGCGGACATGCAGGAGATGAACGTCGCCATGGGCGCCATCAAGGAATCCGGCGATGACATCACGAAGATCATCAACACGATCGATGAGATTGCATTCCAGACGAACATTCTCGCCTTGAACGCCGCAGTGGAAGCGGCGCGCGCCGGGGAAGCGGGAATGGGTTTCGCCGTCGTGGCCGATGAAGTGCGCAACCTAGCCCAACGAAGCGCACAGGCGGCAAAAGAAACCGCGGCGAAAATTCAGGGCGCGATCGAACGCACCGCACAAGGCGTCGTCATCAGTGGAAAAGTGGCGCAGGCGCTGAATGACATCGTCGCAAAATCACGCCAGCTGGATGAGCTTGTCACCGAAGTGGCGCAAGCATCCCGGGAGCAAACCGATGGCATCGGACAGATCAATGCCGCTGTCAGCCGGATGGATCGGGTAACTCAGACGAACACCGCCACGGCCGATCAAAGCGCGGCCGCGGCCGTCCAATTGAATGCACAGGCCGATCACATGCGACAGTCGCTTGAGGAACTGGTTCATATCGTGACCGGGGGAAATCTCGACGACATGCTGAGGCAACACGGCTCTGACGACACCGGCGAGACGGACAACAACCAGTCGGCAGCGTCAGCTGCGCATTCCGATCCCGACAATCTGATCGTTTGGGACCAGGCAAGGATGTCCACAGGCGTTCCCGAGATTGACGACCAGCATCTCCAGTTGATCGCCATGATCAATGAGCTGCATCGCGCCTGCCGGCAGGGTACAGCCGTCAGTGAACTGCGACGCATGCTGAATTTCCTCGGCGACTATGCAAAGACCCATTTCGCACACGAGGAAGATCTGATGGATCGACACGGTTGCGCTGCGTCCGCGAAGAACAAACTGGCGCACAAAAAATTTCTCGCAGACTTCCAGAAGCTGTTGGATGCGTTTGAAAAGCAGGGCGCCTCCGTCCGGCTGTTGCTGGATCTTCGACGACTCGTCGGTGACTGGCTGACCAATCACATCTGCTCCGTCGATACGTCGCTCAGAAGTTGTGCAGCGGCGTGTCCAAAAAAGCAGGTGCGATTTGCTGGGAGAAGCTGATCCTACGGTCTATTGGTGGATTTAAAGCTGCGATGGCGAAACGCCTACCCCAACGATGCTGCACGCCTGAATCACATTCAGATCAAGCCGTTCCGCTTCGGCGAGCACTTCGTCCGATTCCGTTCCCGGATTCAACCAAAGCTCATCGCAACCCCGCGCGGCGATGTCCGGCAACAGCTTCAGCAGCGTCGGCGGCGGCACATACACGCTGATCATCTGCGGCCGAACGGGAACGTCACGAATACTCTTGAAAGCCGTGAGACCTTCCACTTCCGCTTCGTTCGGGTTCACCGGGTAAACCTCGTAACCCTGTTGCAGAAACGCGCGGACCGCCTTGTTGCCATACTTCTGGCGGTTGTTGGATGCGCCGATGATTGCAATCGTTTTCATGTCGCAATTAAGCACGCCGTTGCCGCGGCGCAAATGAAGTCACGAGGGTAGATCCTTTCCGGTGGTCGTGACCGTGAGTTTTCCGTGCTTCACACCCTTCGCAGCGATCAACTGGTCGGCAATGCGTTTCACCACGCTCGCCTGCCCGCGCACCAACAACACCTCGAGGCAGTTGTGATGGTCGAGATGCACGTGAATCGTGGAAAGGATGACGTCGTGGTGATCGTGCTGAATGTCCGTGAGCGTTTCCTGAACGTGAAGTTTGTGATGGTCGTACACGAGCGTGATGGTGCCAACGATTTCGGTTTTGCCGTCGCGCTGACGGTGTTCCACCAGCTCGGACCGGATCATGTCCGCAATTGCCAGTGACCGGTTGTCATATCCCTTTTCCTTCGCCATCCGGTCAAGTTGCCGGAGCAGATCGGCGGGAAGCGACACGCTGAAACGGCTGACGGATTCAGACTTCATGGCGTCGAGCCTAGAACCCGGCGCGCGCGCATGTCAAAGTTTGTTCAAATCGGCAAATGGTGTCATTCCACCCGCTGCGCGAATCAGAATCGAGCCGTGACGGCGAATCGAACTTGAATCGGCTCAACCGGATGAAAATGCACCTGCTCGGACGCGGCTTGCCCGGGCGAAACGCGGGATTCGTAGAAATAAGTGATGTCCTGATCGCGCCGGTCGAGGAGATTGAAAAGGTCCGCAGTAAAGGCCCATGTGTCGTTGAAGCGATATCCAATCTGCGCGTTCAGCAGAATCGTTTCACTCGAGCGTACGCTGTTGTTTTCAGTCAACGGACGCGGCCCGAAGTAACGCAGCCGCAGACTTGAAAAGAATCCACAATCGGCGCGGTAGCTGATACCCGCGGCAATCACACTTTCAATGGAACCGGGAATATGACGGCCGATACCCGGTTCATCATCGCGAAACTCGGCGTGGGACCAGGACAGATCGGCGTCAAGTGTCAGCCCCGGAGTGATGTTGTAGAAGTTCGCCCATTCGACTCCGTAACGTCGGCTGGGACGGCTCACTTCCGTCGCACCCGCATCGCCCACGAACAGCAGCTCGGAATCGATGTCCAGCCACCAGAAGGACAGCGTGCTTTGCAATCCTGGCAGCCACGTTGTCCGCATCCCAATCTCCGCTCCATAAGTCCGCACCAACGGATCAGCGGGCCGAATCGGGTTGCCGTCAGAATCTGTCGGAGAACCAGTCACCGGATCCACGCGCGTCGTTGTCCCGCGCCCATCGTTGCTGTGAAAGCCCAGGCCGCCTTGCAGATAAAATTCTGTTCGTTTCCACGGTCCGGCAATCAATGTCAGTTTCGGACTCACAATGGCGTCGTCGGCCGTTCCGGAGTTTTCCGATCTGCGGCTGTGAACATCAAAGCGATAATAATCGGCCCGAAGTCCCGCCACGGTTCGAAATTTCTCGTGCCATTGAATCCGGTTCTCAACGAACGGCGAAATGCTGAATTGCCAGACTTCATCGGATCGCGTCGTGGCAGGAATTGGATTGCCGTCGTAATCGAGCTTTTCGGTTCTGCGCCGGTTCACCGTTTGAAACAGTCCGTTGCGAATGGAATCGCTGCGCAGTTGAAGTCCGACCGTATTTTCCATCGCGGCATCGCCGATATTTCCAAACCACGTGTGGCGCGCTTCGCCGCCGCCGGTCCAGCGTTTGTCGGTCTGTTCAAACTGGTCGCCCTGCGGACTCGTCAGGAAATAGGTGAAATCCGAGAACAGATCCATGTCGTAGTAGAAACCGTATGCGGCCAGCCACGTCGCCGAGCTGGCGTCAGCCCGATGCCACTCCGCCTGCAGGCTGTATCGCTGCGAATCACCGCCCGTCGTTCCGTTCAACGAGCCGAACAGCGGCACGATTCCCTCGCGCACGGCGCTTGCGGCCACCTGATCGCTCGAATTCCATTTTCCATGATACCCGCGCGCCGTGATGCTATAGCCAAGAGTGTCGTCGCCCTCGCTGTAGGCCAGAATGCCGTTGAATCGCTGAAAAGCGTCCGGTCGTTTCCACGGACCATCATGATGAAACGCTTCGATTCCATACAGCAGATGACCGGATCCCACTTTCGGCGATGACGCAAATACGCCGCGCGCATACCCGTACATGCCGCCTTCCACCACGGCGAGATCGTGATCCAATGTTCGGAACGTTTCCAATCGAGCCGAGCCCGCTGAAGAAAAGTCGCCATTTTCGGCGTAATAAACGCCCTTCTGATAATCCACCCGCCGGACGAGTTCCGGGATGATGAAGTTCAGATCCGAATATCCCTGCCCATGGCCATGTGTCGGAAGGTTCACGGGCATGCCGTCAATGAGCGTGATAAAATCCGTGCCGTGATCGAGGTTGAATCCGCGCAGAAAATACTGGTTCGCTTTTCCTCCTCCGGCGTGCTGGGTGATGATAACGCCCGGAACGGCTTCGAGAACTTCGCCTGTTCGAAGAATCGGCCGTTCCCGCAACTGCTGCGCCCCCACGCTTCCCTGGGCTGCTGAAACCGCAACACCGGTCAGATCTTCCGCCCGGCCTTCGACGACGAGCTCCGGCAGGTGTTGAGTTCCGTTCGTGGCGCCGTTCGTTTCCTGTGCTGTTGCGGCAATTGCAGCTGAAGATGCGAGCACAATACCACACGCGATCTTCGTTGGAGTTCGATCTGAATTCTGACGTTTCAACATCTGTTCGATGACGACGACTGCGGGTTCGAAGATGAGGGCGGAACACAAACCCGTCTTGCCGCGGCTTTGGTCGAGTGTTACGGTTTTTCGCATCCGTGTTACGAAACGATCAACAGTGGTGCAAGGGTTAAATCGCTTGCACCGCGTCAGGTGACATTTTCTGAATGCATATTCCGGACGGTTTCATCGATGGGAAGACAGCGGTTGTCACCGCGGCGTTGTCGTGCGCCGGCGTGGGAATCGCGCTGCAGCGTGTGAGAGGTCAGCTTCCGCCGCGTCGAGTACCCATGCTTGGGCTTTCCGCAGCATTCCTGTTTGCCGCGCAGATGGTGAATTTTCCTGTGGCTGCGGGAACTTCGGGTCATCTGATCGGTGGCGCTCTGGTCACCGCGCTGCTTGGTCCGGCTGCCGCGATCGTGGTCGTGACGGCGGTGTTGATTGTCCAATCGTTTCTGTTTGCCGACGGTGGTGTTGTTGCGCTCGGCGCCAATGTTTTCAACATGGCCATTCTCGGCGCGGGCGGCAGTGCCCTGGTGATGTCGGCAGTGAAGCGCGTGTTGCCGGAAAAACGCGGCCTCGTGACGGCAGTCGCGTTCGGCGCGTGGTGCTCGGTCGTGTTTGCGGCGATCGGTTGCGCCGGACAGCTTGCATGGTCCGGAACCGCCAGTTGGAAGGCCGCGTTTCCCGCCATGACGATCACGCACATTGTGATCGGCCTCGGCGAAGGTCTCATCACCGCATTGGTCTTTCTCTTCGTTCAACGCACCCGACCGGATGTGATCGAAAACCGCACGGTATCTGAACGCCAGGGTGACTTCATTTTCGTAAGCCTGCTGGTCACTTTCGGAATCGTCCTGTTCGTCGCGCCATTTGCCTGTCCGTGGCCCGACGGGCTCGAAGCTGTCGCCGAACGGCTCGGATTCGAACAGAAGGCTGCCGATCCAATTCCTGCGCCGATGCCGGACTACGCTGTGCCGGGCGTTCACTGGGCGGTGGGAACAACCGCACTGGCCGGAGCGATCGGATCTGTTGTTGTGTTCGCGCTGGCGTGGTTGCTCGGCAGAGTTCTGGTTCCTCGGGTTGAAGTTTCCGGAAATCCGAAATGAACCAGCTTTTCGGACATCACCACGCTCATGCGCACAGTCCGGTTCATCGCGTTCCCGCCGGGCTGAAACTCGCCGTCGCGCTGACAATTATCGTCGGAACGGTCGTCGCACCGTCAAACGCATACGGATGGTTTATTATCGCGGCGATGGTGCTGGTTTCTGCGGTGGCGGTGAGCCGGCTGCCGTTGCTGTTTCTTCTCAAGCGCCTGCTCTTGCTTTCGCCCTTCGTTCTCGGAGCCGTGCTGGCCAACGCGTGGCAGCCTTCCGGCCGCTTTCAGTGGCAGACACTCGTTTTGAAAAGTGCGATTTGCCTGGTGACCGTCATCATCACCGCAAACACGACGCCCTTTGGAAAAGTTGTTCGTGTGCTGCAGCGAATTCGTGTACCCGGTCTTCTTGTGACCACCATCGCACTGATGCATCGATACCTGTTCGTTCTCGCGGAAGAATCGGAGCGCATGCGTCGCGCGCGACTCAGCCGGACCTTTCGGAAGGAAGGCCGCTTTCAATGGCGAACGCTTTCAACTGTCGTCGGCCAGCTTTTCGTTCGGGCCTCGGAACGGGCGGAACGGATTTACGCGGCGATGTGTTCGAGAGGATGGCGATGAACGCGATCGAAGTATCCAATCTGCGCTATCGCTATCATGACGGCACTGAAGCGCTTCGAGGCATCAGCTTTCATGTTGCCGCCGGGGAATGCGTTGCGGTGCTCGGGCCGAACGGTTCCGGCAAATCCACCCTGCTGCTGCACCTCAACGGCATTTTGCCGGAACGAATCGAAACGCCGTCTCCGATCCAGATTCTCGGCGAACCGCTGGTCAGCGCGAATCTCCAAAAAGTCCGGCGTCAGGTCGGATTGCTCTTTCAGGATCCGGACGATCAGCTGTTCTGTCCCACGGTTGAAGAGGACGTCGCTTTTGGACCGCAGCAACTGGGATTTTCCGAAGCGGAGATCAGGGCGCGGGTTCAGAAAGCGCTGGCTGAAGTGCGAATGGAGGGATTTGAACATCGGGCCACGCATCATCTCAGCCACGGAGAAAAACGCCGTGTCTGCCTGGCCGGCGTGCTCGCGTGTGAACCGGCGATTCTCGTCATGGACGAACCGACGAGCGATCTGGATCCGCGCGGACGACGCGATTTCAAGGCTCTGCTGCGGCAGATTCCCGCCACGAAACTGATCGCCACGCACGACCTTGAACTGGCCGTTGAACTCTGTTCCCGGGCCATTGTTCTCGATCGCGGGGAAATCGTCGCCGACGGTCCCACGCGGGAATTGTTGAACAACGAGGAACTGATGCTCGCGCACGGACTCGAGCGTCCGCACATCCTGCGTCACATTCATCCGCATTAATCTTCCCTCGACGAAAACTCACGCGAAGGACACTAAGGGCGCGAAGGCTTGTGACTTCCAGAACGAACGGATTAAGCAGATCGAAACGATGCAGTTCCTTTTGTATGCCCACCCTTTTCTTCCTACACATGCTTAAATGAATTGCGCTGAAGGGCGCGCCTGTGGCACAACGGCGGCGGCAATTTGGAGAATCCATTGAGCAACACTTCCGCAGAATCACACACCTTATGAACTGGTATTACGTGGACCAGGGCAAGCAGGCCGGCCCGGTCGATGACGCCCAACTCGATCAGCTTCTCGCCACAGGAAAAATTCAGCAGGACACGCTCATCTGGCGTGAAGGCATGGCCAACTGGACTCCTTACAATCAGGCGCGCGGAACAGCCGGCCCAGCTGCCGCACCCGCTGCGACCGCAGGCAGTTCAACTTCAGCAGGACAGGGTTCAACAAGCGGTGCCGCGACGGTTACGTGCACTCATTGCGGGAACGTCTTTCCGGTGGAAAACACAATCCGCTACGGCGCGGTTCATGTCTGCGCCAACTGCAAACCGGCCTTTCTGCAGAAGCTTGCTGAAGGGGCTGCGTTCAGCACCGGACAATTGAACTACGCCGGCTTCTGGATTCGATTCGGTGCAAAGATGATAGACGGGATTATCCTGGGCGTGCCGTTCATGATCGTATTTGTCATCGTCGTGGCCAGCGCAGCAAAGAATCCTGGAATGGAAACGGATTCGCCATTTCTGCCGTTATTGCTTCAGCTGGGAATGATTGTTCTTCAGGGAGCCTATTCCATCTTTTTCATCGGCAAGTATGGCGCCACGCCGGGCAAAATGGTTTGCAAACTCAAGGTGGTGAAGAGCGACGGCAGCGACGTGACTTATGCGCGCGCGACGGGACGTTTCTTCGCCGAAATGCTGAGCGGACTGATTTGTAACATCGGTTACATCATCGCGGCATTCGATTCCGAGAAACGCTCCTTGCACGATCACATGTGCAACACGCGGGTGATCCACAAATAATTTGAGCCCAAAATTCCTCCAGTGTTCCAAGTGCAAGACGACGCTCATCGGAGGCGTCTTCAACCGGCCGGATTTCACCCCGTGCCCCTCGTGTGCCGCGCCGCTGCAGGTGGAAATTTTCCCGGCGTTCTTCCGTCCGGCTGCTGCGCCGACCGTGGGCGAAGTCGTGATGCTCGAAGGCGAATCGAGCTGCTTTTATCATCCGCAGAAGAAAGCCACTGTCGGCTGCGAAGGCTGCGGACGGTTCATCTGCGCTTTGTGCGATTGCGTTCTGAATGCGCAGCATTTCTGCCCGAGCTGTCTGGAGGCGGGGAAAACCAAAAAGCGGATCAAAAGCCTCGAGGATAAACGCACCCGTTACGACAACCTGGCGCTTGCCCTCGCGATCTATCCAATCCTCATTTTCTACTTCACCCTGATCACGGCGCCCGCGACGTTGTTCATCGTCATCGCACACTGGAAAACCCCGCTTGGACTGACACAGGGATCCAGGGCAAAGCTGGCAATTGCCGGAGTGCTGGCAGTACTTCAAATCATTGGATGGATCACGATGTTCATCCTCATCTTCTCACGCTGAAGTGGCCACCAAGGAATACATCAAACTGACTTCAACCCGCAAACGGGCGGGATTTGCAATCTTCACCGTCTCACGCGCCCAGGTGTGGCGGGGACCTGATCATCTGCTGCTGGTCATCACCAATGGCTACACGGAAACCTACAAACGTTTCTATTTCCGCGACATCCAGTCGCTGCTCATCCGCCGTACGGACCGGCAAAAGATCATCGCATTGGTCACTGGACTGCTGACCGCAATTTTCGGCGCAGTTGCAATCGTCACCACAACGATCGAAGTGCGATGGGTCTTCGGAATCCTTGCCATAACCACTCTGATTCCGTTCGTTCTGAATCTCCTTCTCGGCCAGACGTGCATCTGTCATCTCCGGACGGCTGTTCAAACCGAAGAAATCTCTCCGCTCAGCCGGGTGAACCGGGCGCGGAGGTTTCTGGAAAAAGTCCGCCCGCTGATCGCCGAGGCGCAGGGCGAGCTCACCGTTGAAGAGGTGGACATGAAGATGCGGGAGTTCGTGTCGCAAGCGGGCAGCTCAGGAACGATTTCCAGTCCTACCGTGTCCGCTTCAAACGCGGATATTCCGCCGGTCATCGGCTGACCTATGCAGAACCTCGCTCACCAGCGCTGTTTCAATCACGGGTTGCGGGAAGCAGTCGCCCGGTGTCCCGAATGCAAAAACTTTTTCTGCCGCGAATGCATCACTGAACACGACGATCGTGTCCTCTGCTCGACCTGCCTTAAGAAGCATGCCGAGGTTCCCGCGCGGAAACGTCCTGCGTTCGTCACGCTGAAGCGCGCCGCCCAATGCACATTCGGTCTGTTGATCGCGTGGTTCTTCTTTTTCGTGATTGGAGAACTGCTCGTGCGGGTTCCGACGAGCTTCCACGAAGGCACGATGTGGGAAGTGCCGTGGCTTGAACGGAAATGAAGGGGACGCAAAAACGCAAATCAGGCCGAAGCGGGTTCGAGCTGATCGAACAGGCGACCCACCTTCTTCGCGCGGCACCCGTCTCGACGCTGCTGATGTATTACCTCGGCACGATTCCGTTTGTGCTCGGGTTTCTTTTCTTCTGGGCTGACATGAGCCTAAGCGCGTTTGCCGAGCAGCATCTGACCGAAGCCGCGTTGGGAATGGCACTGCTGTTCCTCTGGATGAAACACTGGCAGGCGGTGTTTGCCCGGCACGTGCGCGCAATCGTTTCTTCGAATGAACCGCCGGCGTTTTCGCTGCGGCAGCATCTCAAAATTCTGCTCGGTCAAACCATCCTGCAACCTTCCGGACTGCTGTTAATTCCGCTCTCGCTGATCCCCGCCGGACTCCCGCTTCCGTGGGTGATCGCGTATTATCAAAACGTCACCGCACTCGCGGACCCCGATTCCGCCGACATTTCAAAACAATTCAAAGCCGCATCCAAACAGGCATCGCTCTGGCCGATGCAGAATCACATTTTGTTGAGCCTGCTTGCGATTTTCACCGGATGCGTTTTTCTCAACTGCTGCATCGCCGCAGCGACCATTCCATCGCTGATCAAAATGCTTTTTGGAATCGAAACCGTGTTCACGCAAAGTCCCTATGCATTGCTGAACACCACATTCTTCATGGCGATGCTTGGGGTTTGTTATTTGTGCGTGGATCCCATCCTGAAGGTTGTGTTCGTGCTCCGCTGTTTTTATGGCGAGTCGCTGCAGTCGGGAGAAGATCTCAAGGCCGAATTGAAACGTTTCGGAACCACCACGCAAAAGCTCGCCGCCGGGGTTCTCGTTCTCTTTTCCGTCTGCATCCATGCGCCCGCGCAGGAAAGCCAGGTTGCTCCTTCACCGTCACCTTCGATCGAAAGGTCGCCCGGCATTCCACCTGTGGAACTGGATCAACGGATCAGCGAAGTGATCAGCGAACGCAAATACGCCTGGCGCGTGCCGAAGGAGGAAGTTGTTCGCGAAAGTGAGCCCGGCGTGATCGCCAAGTTCTTTCAGAAAATTGCGGACATGATTCGCGATGCGGTGAGATCCACGCTGGAATGGCTGAACGACCTGGCGCGCCGATTGTTCCAGCGCAAGTTGTCCAGCAAAGGACCAAACGATGCCGGATCGGGTTGGATGACAACGCAACAAACGCTCATCTTCCTGCTGATTGTCGTCATCGTGGTTGCACTCGTTCTGTTTCTTCTCCGTAACTGGCGTCGGAAGCGAATCGCCACCACAGCCGTCGCCCTTTCGCCCGCCCAACCTGCGCCCGATCTTTCAGATGAAAACGTGGCGGCAGATCAGTTGCCGGAGGACGGCTGGACGCAGCTCGGACGCGAATTGCTGGAACGCGGCGAATACCGGCTGGCGATGCGCGCATTCTATCTCGCGAGCCTCGCGCATCTCGCCCAGCGCAATCTCATCAGCATCGCGCGGTTCAAATCGAACCGCGATTACGCGAACGAACTTCAGCGCCGCGCACATGCTCTGCCGAATCTCCTTCCTGTCTTCGGCGAAAACATTTCGGCATTCGAACGAATCTGGTACGGCATGCACGAGGTGAACCGCGAAAAGGTGACTGAATTCGCGGCGAACGTGGAGAGGCTCAAAACAGCATGAAACGCTCGCTTCCAGTCATTCTGTTTCTCGCCTGCGCGGGCCTGTTCGTGTTCGGGTTGCTTCAACTCTTTCGAATGCGATTTGAGGTGGGCGACAATTATCCGGCGTATTCTTCGCTTCGCGCTGATCCGCTCGGAACCATGGCCTTTTACGAAAGCCTCGGACGCGTCCCTGGCATTTCCGTTCAGCGCGATTATTCGATCGAAAATCGCCTGCCCTTTGAAGCCGGCACCGCTTACCTGCACATCGCCGCGCCCGCGCGGGAACTTCGCTGGATGCCCGTTTCATTGGTGGATGAGATCGAACGCTTCGCGAAACGCGGCGGACGGCTGGTCATCACACTCGAACCGATGCAGGCCGACTTCTTCCAGTTCGGACGCTGGGATCCGCAGGTGGAAACGAACTCGCCCTCTTCGAAACCAGGTTCAAAAACAAAGGCCGAACCAAAACCCGAAGAAGAAAACGACGTCGAAAAGGAAAACGATAAGGATACTCCCGAGGATTCGGTTCACGGCGATGACGAAATCCCCGCGAAACCGAAACCTAAAAAGAAACGGAAGACAACAGGTCACCGCGACAACATCAAAATCGTTTCCCTGGCAGAGGCGTGGAAAATCGGTTTCGAAATCCGGAGCCTTTCGCCGGGTGAAAATGACGTTTACGACGCGATCGAAGTGGAACGAGTCGCGGACATTTCGACGCCCGACTCGCTGGTCTGGCACAGCGGCATTGTCATCACCAATGCAGGCTCTGACTGGAAACCGATCTACGTGCGCGGCACCAACGCGGTCGTTGTGGAAAGAAACTTCGGGCGCGGCAGTGTGGTGATTGCGACCGATTCCTATTTTCTCAGCAACGAAGCGATGCAGCGGGATCGACATGCCGACTTCCTTGCGTGGTTGATCGGGTCGAGCCGGAAAGTGGTGTTCGATGAAGCGCATCTCGGCGTCACCGAGCAACCGGGTATGGCCACACTGCTGCGCAAGTATCGTCTTTACTGGCTGATCGGCGCATTGATCCTTCTCGCGCTTCTGTTCGTCTGGAAAAATGCATTCAGCCTCGCGCCGCCTTATGCGGATGAACGAACGCGCGGATGGATTCCCGGCAAGGATTCCGCGAGCGGGTTTGTCAATTTGCTCCGGCGCAGCATTCCTCCGCACGAACTGCTTGCGAGCTGTTTCGAGCAATGGAATCGCTCGGCCTCAAGCCTTCGACATTCACCAACCCGCCGCGCAGCAGCGACAGCGATTTTCGAAGCTGCCCGCGCGTTGCCCGAGAAAAAGCAGAACCCGGTTCAAGTGTATCGCGAAATCCATCACGCGCTTGAACTCAAACCAGGCGTTTTGACCACTGACAAAGCGAACGTTTCCGGAACCACGAAAACCACAACATGAACATCGAACGACTGAAAGAAGTGCTCGCCCAGGCACGTCATGAAACCGGCAAGGTCATCATCGGCCAGCACGACGTGATCGAGAAGGCGCTCATCGCGATTTTCACCGGCAATCACGCCTTGATTGAAGGCGTGCCGGGCGTCGCCAAGACCTTGCTGGTGCGCACACTCGCGCAAGTGCTCGGATGCGATTTCGCCCGCATTCAGTTCACGCCGGATCTCATGCCTGCGGACATCACCGGCACGAGCGTCTTCAATCTGCAGCGAAACGAATTCTCCGTGATCAAAGGACCGGTCTTCACGTCGTTTCTGCTCGCGGATGAAATCAATCGCGCTCCCGCCAAGACACAATCCGCGTTGTTGCAGGCGATGCAGGAACGCGTGGTAACGATCGACCGCGAAACGCATTCGCTTCCGCCGAACTTCACCGTGTTCGCGACGCAGAATCCGATCGAATACGAAGGAACATATCCGCTGCCCGAAGCCCAGAAGGATCGGTTCATGTTGAAGATCACCATGAAGGCGCCGGATCGAGCGGAGGAACTGGCACTCGCACAGCGCACCATGACCAGGGAGGCGCCGGAAACATTGCTCGTCCAGGGGGTCGTGCAGCCGGTGATCAAAGCGGAAGATCTCGCCCAGCTTCGCGAAACCGTCGGCGGCATCATCATGCGCGATGAACTGGTCGCGTATCTCGTGGACATCGTTCGCGCAACGCGCCAGCACGAGAGTGTGCTGGTGGGAGCCGGCCCGCGCGCGACGCAATCGTTGATCATGGCCTCCCGCGCCTATGCCGCAATGTCGGGCCGGGATTTTGTGACGCCCGATGACATCAAGGCGATGGCCGTGCCGGTGCTGGAGCATCGTCTGATTCTCCGGCCCGAGTTTGAGATCGAGGGATTGAGCATCGCTGAAGTCATCCAACAGATTCTGCAACAAATAGCGGTGCCGAGATGAGTAATCCATGGGACAACAATTTCGGTGAAGAACGGCTCTTGAAGCATGAACTGTTTGGGGAGTTGGCATCGGCGGTCGTGCCCGGCGTCTTGAGGGGCACACCTGTCGATGCGGAATATGGTGAAGAGCGGCAGCTCTGCCCTACCAATTATAGTAGCGGGGAACTGTCGCTGCTTCGCTTCGATTTAGTCACGGAGCGACGAAAAGCCCGTAGCCGTGGATTTCAATCCACGGACAAAACGGGAATTCAGGAGGGCGTCGCGGAGCGACGCTTGAAGCGCACGAAGAGAAAAGGAAACGGGAAAGGGAAACCATGGCGAACACATACACGTGTCTTCATTACCACATCATCTTCAGCACCAAACATCGCGAGCCGTGGCTGCGTGCGGACATCGAAGAACGCGTGTGGACGTATCTCGGCGGCATCGCCCACGAAAATGGCGTGCATCCCGTCTGCGTTGGCGGATTCGACGATCACATCCACATATTGGTGCGAATCCCTCCGGCGCTTGCGGTCAGCGATGTGGTCAAACAGATCAAGGGCGGTTCTTCGAAATGGATCAAGACGGCGTTGCCGGGATTTGTTTCGTTCGCATGGCAGGATGGCTATGGCGCATTCGCGGTCAGCAAATCACAGGTTCCGGACGTGGAAAGATACATTCGCGAACAGCGTGAACATCACCGGGCGCGATCGTTTCAGGAGGAGTATCGCGTGTTTCTGGAGCGAAACGGGATCGTGTACAAGGAGGAGTATTTATGGGATTAAGGTCTGGCGTCCCTCCGTGACGCTCTGTTCGCGACCATCCATTCCGTGGATTGAAATCCACGGCTACGAGCAGTTCGGCGCTCCGCGACTCTTTGGTTCGAACCGCCGGAAATGTTCAAGCAACCGAAACCTGATGAATGCACTGTCTTTGGTCGATTTCGTTCCAATCTCTACACTGGCGTTTCCAATCACCTCATGATCGTTCCACGCAACAGATTGTTGTTCTGGGTGGCGCTCGTGGTCGTGCCCTTCGCGCTGCTGGCCGCTGTCGAGCCGCCAACGACCACGGCGGCGCTTTGCGCGGTTGGATTGTTCCTGTTGCTCGTGATTGTCGATGCACTGGGATCCACTCGTTCGCTTTCAGGCATTCAGGTTGAGTTAACGCCTGTGGTGCGACTTTCAAAAGATCGAGCGGGCAAACTGGAGCTTCGAATTCAAAACATTGCCCAAAAGAATCGACTTCTCCGCATTGCCATTCCATTCCCGCCTCAGCTCGTCACGGAACTGGAAGAGATGGACGTGAACCTTCCAGCCGGTGCGGAATGGTCGTCGGCACAATGGACCTGTAAACCGACCGAGCGCGGCAACTTCCGCATGGATGCCGTCTATGTGGAAGGTCAATCGGCATTCGGCTTCTGGGGTGTGCGCCGGCGTTTCAAAACCGAATCGGAAATTCGCGTTTATCCGAATCTTTTGACGGAGCGCCGCAATCTCGCCGCGCTGTTTTTGAATCGGGGCAACTTTGGATTGCATGCCCAACGACAGGTCGGCAAAGGCCGCGATTTTGAAAAACTCCGTGAATACGTGCCGGGTGACAGCTTCGATGAAATTCATTGGAAGGCCACCGCACGCCGGAGTCGGCCCGTGACGAAGGTGTTTCAGATCGAACGAACGCAGGAAATTTACGTCATCATCGATGCGTCCCGTCTCAGTCAAAGACGCCCCACTGGTGACACAACAACTCCCGAGCCGGCGCTCGCTGAATCCAACTCCGAGCGATCGCCCGGTTCTTCTTTCAAAACGCCCGCGCCGCAAACGATCGATTCGATTGTAGAACGCTTCGTCACCGCCGCTCTTGTTCTCGGCCTGGCCGCGGAGCAACAGGGCGATCTTTTCGGGCTGTGTACCTTCACGGACAAGGTGGAGAAATTCGTCCGCGCCAAGAACGGCAAGGCGCACTACAGCGTTTGCAGGGATGCGCTTTATACACTGCAGCCGCAGCCGGTGTCGCCCGACTTCGACGAACTTTGCACGTTCCTCCGGCTCCGGCTCCGGCGCCGCGCTTTGCTCGTTTTTCTCACATCGCTCGACGATCCCGCGCTTGCCGAAAGTTTCGTTCGAAACATCGATCTTCTCCGCCGCCAGCATCTGGTTCTGGTGAACATGATCCAGCCGCCCGGAACCCGACCTTTGTTCAGTCGCGGCGATGTTGAAACGCTGGACGAGCTTTATCGCGAACTGGGCGGTCACCTGCAATGGGCGCGCCTGCAGGAATTGGGAAAGACACTTCAACGCCGCGGCGTCCAGTTCTCCCTGCTGCAAAACGAACGCCTCAGCGCCGACGTGGTCGCGCAGTATTTGAATGTGAAACGGAGGCAACTGATATGATTATCGATCTCGAACGTTTCATCAGCGTTTCCTGCCCGACGTGGTCCGAGTTGGAAAACATTCTCAAAGAGATTGAAGCGGAACCGACATTGCGACTGAACCTGGATCGACTCCAGCGCTTTCACGAACTTTACGAACGTACCGCCGCCGATCTGGCGAAACTCAACACGTTTTCCAGCGAACCGGAAACACGTCGCTACCTGGAGAGCCTGGTTGCGCGCGCCTACGGTGAAATCCACGAAACGCGCGAAAAACGCCGTCGTGTTTATCCGCTGCGCTGGTTCTTTCAAACTTTGCCGCAGACCTTCCGGCGTCAGATTCGGGCTTTTTATCTGTCTTTGGCGATCACCATTGCCGGCTGTCTGATCGGCGGTTTTGCGATCGTCCTCGATCCGCCGTCACGCCACGTCATCATGCCGTTCGGACACGATCAGATGCGTCCCAGCGAACGGGTGCAAAAAGAAGAGAGGCAGACATCCGATCGCCTGTCGGGATCGAAAACATCGTTCTCCGCGATGCTGATGACGCATAACACCAAGGTTTCGATCTTCACGCTGGCGATGGGCATGTCCTATGGAATCGGAACGATCATTCTGCTCTTTTACAACGGCGCAATTCTCGGGGCGATTTCGGTGGATTACGTGATGGACGGACAGCTCCGATTTCTTCTTGGCTGGCTGATGCCCCACGGTGTGATTGAAATTCCTGCGATTCTGATCGCCGGCCAGGCCGGACTCGTACTTGCAACGGCGCTGATCGGCTGGGGCAATCGGCAAACGCTGGGTCAGCGGTTGAGACTGGTTTCAAAAGACATCGTGACGCTGATCTTCGGTGTCGGCCTGATGCTGATCTGGGCAGGATTTGTTGAAGCGTTTCTTTCGCAATATCACGAGCCGGTGATTCCGTACGAGGCAAAGATCGCATTTGGCACCGTCGAGTTGATCCTGCTCTGCCTGTTTTTGTCGAAATCGGGCAGGAACACGCGATCCCAGAAAGCACGTTGAGTTGATTGAACGCTGAACTGAAAATCCGCACACCTGAAGGAATCGTCTTCGCGCAGCCGCTCGCAGGACCGATCACCCGCTTCTTCGCGTGGGCGATCGACCTGATGGCGATCTCGGCGATCCTGTCGTTACTTGGAACCGTCGGTAACTTGATTGGAGCGATTGACTACAACATAGCCCTGGCAGTCATGGCGCTCGCCTACTTCGTTGTCAGCATTGGATACGGCATCGCATTCGAGTGGCTCTGGCGGGGTCAAACGCTTGGAAAGCGTCTGCTGCGATTGCGCGTGGTGGATGCGGAAGGTCTGCGACTTCAGTTCGACCAGGTGGTCACTCGCAATCTGCTCCGCTTCGTGGACATGCAACCCGTATTCTATGTTGTGGGTGGAATCACCTGCTGGCTGAATCGCCGATGTCAGCGGTTGGGCGACATTGCGGCCAACACGGTTGTGGTGAGAATCCCCGCCGTGTCAGAGCCCGATCTCGAGCAAGTTGTTTCCGGCAAATTCAATTCGCTCCGGCAGTATCCTCATCTCGCCGCGCGCTTGCGTCAGCGCGTTTCGCCCGAAGAAGCTTCCGCGGCGCTGCAGGCGTTGATTCGACGCGACGAATTCGAACCTGCAGCGAGAATCGAGTTGTTTGCGCAAATGGCCGCTCATTTTCGCGCCAAGGTCGAATTTCCTCCCGACGCCACTGACGGCGTCGCAGACGAACAATTTCTTCGAAACGTAGTCGATATCGTCTTTCGCAGTCGCGCTGAAACGCCGGTTCGCAACATGGCGAGTGTCTGAGATTCCGTTCCGTTCACGGGGCGTTTCCAATTTGTCCTCTCGACTTTCGAACCCCGTCTTCTCAGATTCTCCGCATGGTCGCAGTCAATTCCACAATGTTGCCGCTCGGCACGGCAGCGCCTGATTTCAATTTGCCGGATGTCAGTGGCAGAACGGTTTCGCTTTCCGAATTCAAAGGCAGACCGCTGCTGGTGATGTTCATCTGCAATCATTGCCCCTACGTGAAGCATCTGCGATCCGCACTCGCGCAACTCGGTCGGGATTACGTTCCGAAAGGGGTCGCGATCGTGGCCATCAGTTCCAATGACGTCGCCGGTTATCCGCAGGACGGCCCCGAGCTGATGAAGGTGGAAGCGAAGGAGGCGGGCTACAACTTCGCGTATCTTTACGATGAATCGCAGTCGGTCGCGAAAGCCTATCGCGCTGCCTGCACGCCGGATTTCTTCCTGTTCGATCAGGCGCATCGGCTTGTTTACCGCGGTCAGTTCGACGACAGCCGTCCGAAGAACAATCTGCCGGTTACGGGGAAAGATCTTCGTGAGGCGCTCGATGCGGTTCTCGCCGGCAAGCCCGTTGCGCCGGTTCAGAAACCGAGCATTGGCTGCAACATCAAGTGGAAGCCGGGGAACGCGCCGGATTATTTCGGCTGTGAAGAACGGGACGCTTCTTGTTAGAGGATGGCGCAGCAACCACCTTCCACATACCGTATGAAGCGAATGGCAACCGTCGCCGCCGGGCTGGCTCTTTTTGCTGCCTCATTACCTTGCGCCGCCATGGGCATCATGATCGTGCGAAACCTCTGGTTGAACTGGCACTCTGCAGCTTCTGCACGGATGATCGCCTACGGCTTCGGGCCGTTTACATTCGAAGGGTGGCAAATGTACGCCTTTCCTGTGCTTTGCCTTGCATCCACTGCGTTTCTGGCTGTTTCAGGATTGCGGCTGCTGTTTCCCCGCCGACGTTGCAACAACCAGAAGCCCTCGGAACTTTGAACTTTGAACTCGGGCACGAGACTCTAAACTCGCGCGCCATGACGAAAGAAGAAGTCCTGCAGATTTTTCGCGACACCGGCGCCTTGCTCGAAGGTCATTTCATCCTGCGCAGCGGTTTGCACAGTCGCCAGTTCTTCCAATGCGCGCTGGCGCTCCAGCAGATGCCGATCGTCGAGAAAGTCGGCGGCGCCCTTGCAGACAAGGTTCGTCATCTCAACGTCTCAACCGTCATCGCTCCGGCCATGGGCGGACTCGTCCTCGGCCAGGAAGTCGCACGACAGCTCAAAACCCGTTTCATTTTCGTGGAGAAGGAGGAAGGCACACTCGTCCTGCGCCGCGGATTCAAGATCGTTCCCGACGAACGCATCCTGATCGTGGAAGACGTGGTCACCAAGGGCGGCCGGGTTCAGGAAACCATCGAGATTGTCCGCGCTCATCAGGGAAATGTCCTTGGTGTCGCCGCGGCTGTGGATCGTTCCAATGGAACCGTGAACCTCGGCGTACCGTTCATCAGCCTGCTTTCCCTCGTTGTCGAAGCGTTCGAACCGGACAAACTCCCGCCCGACCTCGCCAACACACCCGCGATCAAACCGGGCAGCAAATAGGACCAGCACTCTTTTTAACGCGGAGGTGCAGAGGACGTTGAGAACTGCAAGGATTCAAATTTTCCTCTGCGAAACTCCGCGTCCTTTGCTCTGCGTTAAAGGAAGTGTTACCCGCTGCGCCACTATTGGGCGTCAAAAGTGTGTCACACGCATCGAATTCGTGTCGCACTGTCACAGTTCGCGGTTTCGGGCAAACTCGCTGAAACCGCCGTCATCACCCTGTAAACATTAGGGTTCATGCGTTTCTGAACCCGTTGGCACCCGCCTTGCAAAGGAATCCCTAGAAGTTTCAACACGTAAAACGATTTTTTATGGCAAAAGTTTTAGGCATCGATCTGGGAACGACGAACTCGTGCATGGCCGTGATGGAAGGCGGCGAGCCCCTCGTTCTGGAAAATTCCGAAGGCAAACGCACGACCCCGTCAGTCGTTGCCTTCACAAAAAACGGGGAACGCGTCGTCGGCGATGCCGCAAAACGCCAGGCGGTGACGAATTCCCGCAACACGATTTACTCCATCAAACGCTTCATGGGCCGCAAGTTCGATGAGGTCCAGGAAGAAACCAAGCGCATGCCTTACAAGGTCGTGAAGGCCGCGAATGGCGATTGCGCTGTCGAAGTCGAAATCGAAGGCAAGACAAAGCAATTCTCGCCGCCCGAAATTTCGGCGATGATTCTTTCCAAGTTGAAAGCGGACGCGGAAACCCGCCTCGGCGAAAAGATCACCCAGGCCGTCATTACCGTTCCGGCTTACTTCAACGACTCGCAGCGTCAGGCCACCAAAGACGCCGGCCGCATTGCCGGACTTGAAGTGCTCCGCATCATCAACGAACCGACCGCAGCATCGCTCGCCTACGGTCTCGACAAAAAAAAGGACGAGAAGATCGCGGTTTACGATTTGGGCGGCGGCACGTTCGATATCTCCGTTCTCGAAATCGGCGACGGCGTGTTCGAAGTCAAAGCCACCAACGGCGACACGCACCTGGGCGGTGACGACTGGGACAATGCGCTGATGGATTGGATTCTCGACGAATTCAAGAAGGACACCGGCATGGATCTGCGCAAGCAGCCCGACGCCCTTCAGCGCATCAAGGAAGAGGCCGAAAAAGCCAAGATTGCGCTTTCCAGCTCGCAGCAATACGACATCAACCTGCCGTTCATCACTGCTGACGCCAGCGGTCCGAAACACATCCAGAAAACGCTCACTCGCGCCAAGATGGAACAGCTCACGGACAGCCTGTTCGAACGCACGATCGGGCCGACGAAGAACTGCTTGCGCGATGCGGACCTCGACGCTTCCAAGATTGATGAGCTGGTGCTCGTCGGTGGCATGACCCGCATGCCGCGCGTGGTTGAAACCGCGCGATCGCTCGTCAACAAACAGCCGCATCAGGGTGTGAACCCGGACGAAGTCGTCGCGGTCGGCGCAGCGATTCAGGGCGGCGTGCTCAAGGGCGAGGTCAAAGACGTGCTCCTGCTCGACGTCACACCGCTGTCGCTCGGCATCGAAACGCTCGGCGGCGTGTTCACGAAGCTCATTGAGCGCAACACCACGATCCCGACTCGCAAATCGGAAATCTTTTCGACCGCGAGCGACAATCAGCCCGGTGTGGAGATTCACGTGTTGCAAGGCGAACGCCAGTTCTCACGCGACAACAAGACGATCGGCAAGTTCCAGCTGACCGACATTCCGCCCGCACCGCGCGGTGTGCCGCAGATCGAAGTCACGTTCGACATCGACGCGAATGGCATCCTGCACGTCGGCGCCAAGGACCTTGGCACCGGCAAGGAACAGAAGATCACCATCACCGCCAGCAGCGGTCTTTCGAAGGACGAAATCGAGAAGATGCGCAAGGACGCCGAAGCGCATGCCGAGGAGGACAAAAAGCGCCGCGAGGAAGTCGAAATTCGCAACGAAGCCGACAACCTGGTTTATCGCTCGGAGAAGATGCTCAAGGACGCTGGCGACAAAGTGCCCGGCGACATCAAGGGCAAGCTTGAGAAGGCGATCAGCGATGTGAAGGACGCGTTGAAGGGCAGCGATGCCGCCGCGATCAAGTCGGCGAGCGAGAAGCTCGGCGAAACCGTCCAGAGCGTCGGAGCAGAACTCTACAAAGCCGCGGGCGGACAAGCCGGCCCGGCAGGAGCCCAGCCC